>Ga0213875_10000258_pt1 | contig 53367 bp, 37 predicted proteins | sample BarmaccomBMRX_R8_FD_160105 | JGI IMG/M metagenome (GOLD analysis project Ga0213875, IMG submission 160105) | Root-associated microbial communities from Barbacenia macrantha in rupestrian grasslands, the National Park of Serra do Cipo, Brazil - RX_R8 | ecosystem: Host-associated > Plants > Roots...
GCTGAAGAGTTTTGTAACGGCGTTGCAGGCGGTCATCGAGCGGCACGACATTCTGCGCACGGCGGTGTTGTGGGAAGGGTTGGGGGAGCCGGTGCAGGCGGTATGGCGGAAGGCGGATCTGCGGATCGAGGAAGTAGCGCTGGAAGGGGATGGCGATGCTGCCGAGCAGTTGTATGCCCGCATCGATCCGAGACATTACCGGATGGATGTACGTCAGGCGCCCATGCTGCGGGCATATGTGGCGCGCGAGGCGGACGGCGATGGCTGGGGGATGCTGCTGCTGCACCATCATCTGATAGGCGACCATACGACGATGGATGCGATCCAGCAGGAGGTGCAGGCGCATCTGCTGGGGCGGCAGCATGAGTTGGCGGCGCCGCTGCCGTTCCGGAACCTGGTGGCGCAGGCAAAGCTAGGCGTCAGCCGCCAGGAGCATGAACGCTTTTTCGAGGAACTGCTGGGGGATGTCGAGGAGCCGACGGCGCCGTTTGGATTGTTGAACGTTCGGGGCGATGGAACGGGGATCGAACAGGCGAGGGTCGGAGTAGAGGCAACCTTGTCGCGGCGGGTGCGGGAGCAGGCGCGCCGGCTGGGAGTCGGGCCGGCCACTCTGTGCCATTTAGCATGGGCGCAGGTGCTGGCGGCGCTGTCCGGGCGCCGGGATGTGGTGTTCGGGACGGTGCTGTTCGGGCGCATGCGGGGAGGGCGCGGCGCGGACCGGGTAGTGGGCCCGTTCATCAACACGCTGCCGGTGCGTATTCGGATAGGGGAGCAAGGCGCGGAAGCCGCTGTGCGAAGTGTGCACGGACTGTTGGCCGATTTGCTGCGCCACGAGCATGCTCCGCTAGCTTTGGCGCAGCGCTGCAGCGCGGTGCCGACGCCTCTGCCTTTGTTTTCGGCGTTGTTGAATTACCGCTACGGAACGGGCGCGGCGCAGGATTCGGCCGCGGAAGGTGCGTCGGCTTGGCAGGGTATGGCGGTGCAGAGGGGCGAAGAGCGCACCAATTATCCGTGCACGTTGTCGGTAGACGATTGGGGAGAGGACTTTAGCCTGACCGCGCAGGTGCAGGGCTCGTCACTGGCAAAGCGGGTGTGCGCGTTGATGCACCAGGCATTGAGATCGCTTGTGGAAGCGCTGGAAACCGCGCCTTCGACGGCAGTGTCGCGGCTATCGGTGTTGCCGGAAGAAGAGCGGCGGCAGGTGCTGTACGAATGGAACGAGACGGCAGCGGAGTATCCGAGCAACAAGTGCATTCACGAGTTGTTCGAAGAGCAGGCGGCGAAGGCGCCGGATGCGACGGCGGTGGTGTTCGAAGACGAGCAGCTGAGCTATGGAGAATTGAATCGGAGGGCGAATCGGCTGGCGCATTATCTAAGGGAGACGGGCGTCCGACCGGATGAACGCGTGGCACTTTATCTTGAGCGCAGCCCGGAGATGGTGGTGGCGCTGCTGGCGGTGCTGAAGGCGGGGGGAGCGTATGTGCCGCTGGACCCGGCTTATCCGGCAGAACGGCTGCGCTTCCTGCTGCAAGACAGCGAACCGCTGGCGTTATTGACCGAGGGCCATCTGGAGACGCTGCGGAGTGAGCTAGACGCGAGCTTGCGGGTGATCGATATCTCCGAGAGATGGAGGTGGGCGGGGCGGCCGGAAGCGAATCCGGAGCGAGTCGGCTTCGGCCTCAGACCCGAGCACTTGGCCTACGTTATCTACACCTCAGGTTCGACCGGTGCGCCGAAGGGGGTTACCATCCAGCATCTCAGTGCCGTCAATTTTATTAGGTGGACACAACAATCATTTAGCCGCGATATGCTGCGGCGGACGCTGTTCTCCACGTCGCTCAATTTTGATTTAGCCGTATACGAGTGTTTCGCCCCGCTCACGGTCGGGACCGAAGTCAGGATCGTTAGAGATCCACTGGCAATATCTAGTGGGATCGACGTAACTCTCATCAATACAGTGCCCTCGGTGATGGAGGAACTCGTCAAAGCTAGGCGGATTCCAGAAACAGTCCGCTTCGTGAACTTGGCGGGTGAATCACTAAAGCGGGTATTGGTCGAGCAGATTTTCATTGCGACCCAAGTGGATGCAATTTGCAATTTATATGGGCCGTCAGAGACCACTACGTACTCGACCTGGACTGAGATGCGGCGAGGCGAAGCGTTCACTCCACACATTGGTGGGCCGATCGCCAACACGCATGTATACATTTTGGATGGGCAGGGCGAGCCGGCCCCGGTCGGGGTAGCAGGGGAGCTGTACATTGGCGGCGTGGGGGTCGCGCGGGGTTATTGGAAGCGGCCGGAGTTGACGGCGGAACGATTTGTACCCGATCCGTTTACAGCAGAAGCGGGAGCGCGGCTGTATCGGACCGGAGATGTAGGGAAATGGCTGCCGGACGGCAACATCGAGTTTCTGGGTCGCAACGATCTTCAGGTGAAGATCCGTGGATTCCGGATCGAGCTGGGAGAGATCGAAGCGCGATTGGCGGAGCATCCGGGAGTGCGCGAAGCGGTGGTGCTGGCGCGGGAAGATACGTCCGGTGACAGGCGCCTGGTGGCCTACTACACGGCGGCGGACGCGGAGGATGCGGTGGGGGCCGAGCAGTTGCGGGCGTACCTCGCGGCCTCTCTACCTGGTTACATGGCGCCGGCGGCGTATGTGCCGCTTGAGTCGATGCCATTGACGCCCAACGGCAAGTTGGACCGGCAGAGATTGCCTGCGCCCGAAGGAGAAGCCTATGCGGTGCAGGGTTATGAGCCGCCGCAAGGCGACACAGAGGCGTTGCTGGCTGGGATCTGGTCTGAATTGTTGCGTGTGGACCGGGTCGGCCGGAATGATAACTTCTTCGCGCTGGGCGGACACTCGCTATTGGCGATCACGTTGATCGAGCGGATGCGGCAGAGCGGGTTCGAAGTGGATGTACGGGCGATCTTTACTAGTCCCACGATCGCCGGGCTGGCGGCGGAAAGAATTCACGAGTTAGTGCTGTAGTAGTTTCCCGTATGAAACTCGACAAGTAACTTAGGCGCAGGCCAGGGGCCATAATGGCACGCGCAGCGCCCCGGGAATATGGCGCCCGCGGTCAATAACAGCATCTATCTTGCTCTCTCGCGCTCGCTAAAGGCGCAGCGTTATGCGCCGTATCGTTAGGTTGAAGAAACGGTCATCGACGCCACCAAGCTTGAAGAGGAAGCCTTAATCCGTCCATCGAGAATCGCATAATGCACGAGACGTTGTTCACTCCCGGAGTTGTGTCACTCAAGCCTGAAGTGATGATTGCCTACTTTGAGCAGAGGAGTACCGTACTTTGACCTTAATCGACCTACTCAAGGAGCTCGTCGAAAAGGGAGTAGATCTTTCTTTAGAAGGAGAGCAGTTAGTTCTTCATTCTAAGAAGCAGGCATTAGATTCACTCCCGGTAGATGAATTACGCAAGAATAAGCAGGCGTTGATCGATTTATTTCGAGCCAATCAACATCTCGGTTTAGGCGGAAATGATGGAAAACTCTTCCTAGCTGCGATGCTTCCGCTGGCGGAGTTAACGCGGGAAGAGATAGACCGGGTTGAAGAAGCAGTTCCTGGCGGAGCGGCGAATGTACAGGATGTCTATCCGCTGACGCCGCTGCAGGAAGGCATTCTGTTCCACCATTTGGTGGCTGGAGAGGGCGATCCGTATCTGTTGGCTAGCCAGTTCCGCTTCGAGAGCGAAGGGCGGCTGAAGAGTTTTGTAACGGCATTGCAGGCGGTCATCGAGCGGCACGACATTCTGCGCACGGCGGTGTTGTGGGAAGGGTTGCGGGAGCCGGTGCAGGCGGTATGGCGGAAGGCGGATCTACGGATCGAGGAAGTAGCGCTGGAAGGGGATGGCGATGCTGCAGAGCAGTTGTATGCCCGCATCGATCCGAGACATTACCGGATGGATGTACGTCAGGCGCCCATGCTGCGGGCATATGTGGCGCGCGAGGCGGACGGCGATGGCTGGACGATGCTGCTGTTAAACCATCACCTGATAGGCGACCATACGACGATGGATGCGATCCAGCAGGAGGTGCAGGCGCATCTGCTGGGGCGGCAGCATGAGTTGGCGGCGCCGCTGCCGTTCCGGAACCTGGTGGCGCAGGCAAAGCTAGGCGTCAGCCGCCAGGAGCATGAACGCTTTTTCGAGGAACTGCTGGGGGATGTCGAGGAGCCGACGGCGCCGTTTGGATTGTTGAACGTTCGGGGCGATGGAACGGGGATCGAACAGGCGAGGGTCGGAGTAGAGGCAACCTTGTCGCGGCGGGTGCGGGAGCAGGCGCGCCGGCTGGGAGTCGGGCCGGCCACTCTGTGCCATTTAGCATGGGCGCAGGTGCTGGCGGCGCTGTCCGGGCGCCGGGATGTGGTGTTCGGGACGGTGCTGTTCGGGCGCATGCGGGGAGGGCGCGGCGCGGACCGGGTAGTGGGCCCGTTCATCAACACGCTGCCGGTGCGTATTCGGATAGGGGAGCAAGGCGCGGAAGCCGCTGTGCGAAGTGTGCACGGACTGTTGGCCGATTTGCTGCGCCACGAGCATGCTCCGCTAGCTTTGGCGCAGCGCTGCAGCGCGGTGCCGACGCCTCTGCCTTTGTTTTCGGCGTTGTTGAATTACCGCTACGGAACGGGCGCGGCGCAGGATTCGGCCGCGGAAGGTGCGTCGGCTTGGCAGGGTATGGCGGTGCAGAGGGGCGAAGAGCGCACCAATTATCCGTGCACGTTGTCGGTAGACGATTGGGGAGAGGACTTTAGCCTGACCGCGCAGGTGCAGGGCTCGTCACTGGCAAAGCGGGTGTGCGCGTTGATGCACCAGGCATTGAGATCGCTTGTGGAAGCGCTGGAAACCGCGCCTTCGACGGCAGTGTCGCGGCTATCGGTGTTGCCGGAAGAAGAGCGGCGGCAGGTGCTGTACGAATGGAACGAGACGGCAGCGGAGTATCCGAGCAACAAGTGCATTCACGAGTTGTTCGAAGAGCAGGCGGCGAAGAGGCCGGATGCGACGGCGGTGGTGTTCGAAGACGAGCAGCTGAGCTATGGGGAGCTGAACGGCCGGGCGAATCGGCTGGCGCGCTATCTGCGGAGGCTGGGCGTCGGGCCGGACGACCGGGTGGCGGTATGCGTGGAGCGCAGCCCGGAGATGGTGGTGGGGCTGCTGGCGGTGCTGAAGGCGGGGGGAGCGTATGTGCCGCTGGACCCGGCTTATCCGGCAGAACGGCTGCGGTTCCTGCTGCAAGACAGCGAGCCGGTGGCGTTATTGACCGAGAGCCGTCTGGAAGAACTCTTCGAGGGGGCGAGCTTGCAGGTTCCGGTACTGGATATCAAGGCGGGGAATGCTCCGTGGCTGGGCCTGCCGCCGAACAATCCCGATCCGGCAGCGGTCGGACTCACAGCGCGGCATCTGGCGTACACGATCTACACTTCGGGGTCCACCGGAACCCCTAAGGGCGTGATGGTGGAACAGCGCAATCTCTCTAACTACATCTCCGCAATAACGGAGCGTCTAGGCTTTTCGGACTACATGAATTACGCCGTCGTCTCAACCGTTGCTGCCGACCTCGGTTACACCGCGATTTTTCCGGCTTTGCTGCTGGGCGGCAGACTGCATGTCATTTCCCAAACGCGATTACACAGCTGTGAGCTACTGAAGAGCTACTTCTTACGCGAAGGCATTGACGTGCTAAAGATAGTTCCCTCGCATCTGCGTGGACTCACGAGTGGTCTGGATGGAAACGGAATGGCGCATAACGGCCGACTGATTCTCGGAGGCGAAGCATCGCAGCTGGAATGGATCCGAGAATTGCGCGCCCAGTCGCCGGACTGCCAAATCTATAACCATTACGGTCCGACCGAGGCTACGGTCGGGGCCCTGACATATCAAATGGACTCCCCACAGCCCGCACCGGATTCGGGCACACTGCCGTTGGGCACGCCGCTCGGAAACGTCCGAACGTATCTCCTCGATGAACGGGGTGAGCTCGTGCCAATAGGGGCGGTGGGGGAACTGTACATTGGCGGAGCAGGGGTGGCGCGAGGGTATTGGAAGCGGACGGAATTGACGGCGGAGCGGTTCGTTGCCGATCCGTTTGCCGAGAACCCGGGCGCGCGGATGTACCGGACGGGAGATCTGGGGCGCTGGCGGGCGGACGGGCAGATCGAGTTTCTGGGTCGGAATGATTTTCAGGTGAAGATCCGCGGATTCCGGATCGAGCTGGGAGAGATAGAGGCTCGTTTGGCGGAGCACGCGGGAGTGTGCGAAGCGGTGGTGCTGGCGCGGGAAGATACGTCCGGTGACAAGCGCCTGGTGGCCTACTACACCCCGGTTCAATCGGAGACTGCGGTGGAAGCCGAGCAGTTGCGGGCGTACCTCGCGGCCTCTCTACCTGGCTACATGGTGCCAGCAGCGTATGTGCGGCTGGAGTCGTTCCCGCTGACGCCAAACGGGAAGCTGGATCGGCAGGCGTTTCCGGCGCCGGAGGGAGGGGCATATGCTGTGCACGGCTATGAGCGTCCGCAAGGGGCAATTGAGGCGCTGTTATCCGAGATCTGGGCCGAGTTACTGCAGGTAGATCGGGTCGGCCGGCACGATAACTTCTTCGCTCTTGGTGGTCATTCCCTGCTGGCGATACGAGTGGCTGGTTCTCTCGAACGATTTGAGCCCAATCTTTCAGTTCTCGACTTGTTCAAGTATCCGACCATTGCATCTCTCGCAGCGAGAATCGAACGAGAAGGCAATCAAATATCATCGGATAGAGCGATATGTATAGGTGTGGGCGGAACCGGCGCTCCCCTTTTTCTGACGCATGAAGGTACAGGCTCGATTTTATACGTCACGAGCTTAACCCGGCATCTAGATCGCCAGATCCCGACCTGGGGGCTACCACCTAAAGCGCCACATGAAAGTCCTCTACGAACCATAGAGGGTATGGCAAGTCGAATGATAACTATGATGCGCGCGGTGCAGCCTTCCGGGCCTTATCGCATCGCCGGGTGGTCCTTCGGTGGAGTGCTCGCGTACGAGATCGCGGTGCAACTCATAGGTGCAGATGAAAAGGTGGACTTCCTAGGCTTGCTAGATACCGTTTATGCTGCTCGATATGGTCGCCTTCTCGATCTCCCCACCAATATCTTGGACGAGAAGGAGTTGCTACTTAACCTCATCAACGAAAATGCTCTTCAGGATGTAAGCCTCCAGCCGAAGCTCACCCAACTTCAGTCGGCTGTTGCCCAGATGGATTTTGAAACATTTTTTGCCTGTTGTGACGAAATGTCGATGGTGCCGGAGGTGTTCTCTGGGCAAACCGCGAATCAGGTTAAACAGTCCTTACATTCTGTTCTGACGGCGCACTCGGTGCACGCTAATTACGCCGCGCAGCCAATTCCGATTCCTGTGCATTTCTTTTACGCGGAGGAGCAAGCCAGACCCGGGTGGCGACCCGGATGGGAGGTTATCGTACCCGACAATTTACTCCACTTAATACCGGTGCCGGGAGATCACCTTTCGATGATGTCCTCCCCCAATGTCGCTGCCCTCGGCCGCTCTTTGTCGGCCGCCATTGAAAAGTCGAGCCTCGCGCCGGTTGACTTGCCCGAAAGGCGCTATTGTCCACTCATGCTCCTGAAAGCAGGTAGCGGGGATGCGACACCACTGCTTTGTGTAGCGGGAGCGGGAGCCAGCGTCACAAGCTTCGTTGGGCTCATCTCTAATTTTGGAGAAGCGCAGGCCGTTTACGGATTTCAACCCCGCGGGCTGGACGGGACATTAGTCCCGCATACGACAGTTGAAGCAGCAGCAGAATGCTATTTACGCGAAATGCACAACATGCCCAATCGCAACGCGGTTCACTTATTAGGGCATTCTTTTGGTGGCTGGGTTGTATTCGAAATGGCTCAAAGGCTTCTTGAAAAAGGCTGCACCATTGCATCGCTTACTCTCCTGGATACAGAGCCGCCGGATGATGAACTACAAAGTCGTGAATATACTAACTCCGAAGTTATGGCACATTGGATTGATATTTATGAGCAGATGTTTGGCCGCTCTTTGAGAACAGAATTAGATGATTTAAAGTCGGATGGCGAATTCGACCAATTGGAGCTGGTGCATCGCTCTTTGGTAAGAGAGCGTCTAGTGCCGGCTGGATCTAGTCCTGGTATATTGCGCGGAGTGTTTCGAACGTTTGCTGCAGCCTTGCGCGCGACTTTCAGACCGAGCAGAGCCTACGAGGAGCCAATGCAGCTAATATTGGCCGATGATCCAAAACTAGATCAGCCCGGGAACGTCAAAAAGCAAAAAGATCTTGTAACACGATGGCGTAGGTTCGCCCCCAAAGTTGTTTACAAACACGCCGATGGCAACCACCTCACGATGCTCCAAGCGCCACATGCATCTAACCTCGCTAGACTAATTCGTCTAGAAGACACCTCAGGTATGGGCTAATATGCTGCAGGGTCGACTTTCCTTTTCTGCAATTGGAAAAGAGCCAAACTGGAGTTAGAGTTAGGCCCTGGAGCGACGTTCTCTCAAACGTTGGCGCAGTCATGGCTTATCGCGATGAAAAGTGATAACGCCTGAGCCAACGCGGCACGCGTCAGCACGAATGACGAGTGTAACACGTGGTACCCGAATGATCGATTAATATGCTAACAAAGGTCCGAGACACAGCTGCCGGATGGTTGAACAATATCGTAGTCGGCCAGATCGCAACGTGGATGCCCGAGTATCTGACGACACCAATTGAGATGCTCGTGCGTCATCGACGTTTAATCAATGCGGCGTGCGCAGAGACTGGGTTAAGTGAAGTGCTATTGACCGCTGGTAGAAGTGGGCTGTCATTAGAGCAAATGCAAGATTCTGTCACTTTGCCTCAGACGTCATTGCGCTTGCTCCTGTTGCTTGGGTGCTCGGCTAAACTTCTGTCGCGTGATCCGAAATCCCTTCGGTACCATGCGACTAAGCGACTGCGTGGCCGCGTTCCGTCACAGTTGTACCGGCTCTACGATGCGTCTCCCGCTTTCCTCGCTGAATCTGCAAAGACCGGCAAGAATGCCGGATTACAACTTCTTCCAGGAAGTGGCGCAACACTTTACGAGAGATTGGCGCAGTATCCCGAGCTTGAGCGGATATACTCTGCCGAACTTGCGCATACAAACGAGGGGTACAGGATTCCTTTAGTGCTCGAAGGAATACGGCGACTCCAGGGCCAAGTCAGCCATGTGCTGGATATCGGTGGAAATACCGGCGTGACGGCTAACGCCATCGTGAATCATTATCCTGACTTGCGAGTGACAGTTTTCGATTTGCCTTCCGTGTGTGCTAAGGGCAGAGCCCAATTGACGAATAAATCTGTGGGCTTTGTCGATGGCAACTTAGGTGCGGATCCGGTGCCGACCGGAGCCGATTGTGTCGTGCTCTCAGCAGTCCTTGAGATCACGCCGACCGAGCAAGCTCATGCACTCATGCGGCGAATCAATGATGCATTGCCGCGTGGAGGGAGTGTAATCATAGTGCAGTCAGCTACAAATGAGTTAGAAACAGGACCTCTATTAGCGGCGTCAGCCGCTTTGTATTTCTTCAATGTCTGCTCGCCCTCGCCGATGTCCATATGTGTTAACGACATGAGGCTCCTTGCCGCCGACAGTGGCTTTGCCTCCTTCGAGATTCATCGGCCAGATGACGGACCTATGGCCTTGATGATCATGCGAAAGTGACGCTGTTTTGGCAGCCTGGCTCATAACGTCTTACGCCAAGTCGAAAATCGATCTTGCCGAAAAACCATAACGTTCAAGAAGCACCCGAACGAGCCGGCGAATGGATTGCCCGATCTAGGTCATGATTGCGCTGATCCATGTAGGCTGCGATTATTGAGACGGTTGATCTGCGGCGATCAATTCTGATCGCGAGGTCGGATGCATACGGCAATCGCCAGTCGCGTACTTCAAAGTGTTTAAAATTCACAGACTAGAGGACAAATGAATCACCTTATTGGGAAGCATTTTTGCAGGAGAGCTGCCTGTATCACGCTGTCAGTCATTATGCCCAGCCTTATTTATGCACAAGAGGGGTGTTCGCTCGGCAGTCTCAAGGGAGGTTATGGTTTTAGCATTACCGGACAGAATTTAGCTGCAAACGTTTCCTATGCTCTCATCGGGAGGTTTGTAGCTGACGGGAGCGGGAAATTTACCGGCCTCGCGCTTCAAAATGTCAGCGGAAAGGTCTCAAAGCCGCCCTTTCACGGAACCTATACGATTGACCCGGATTGTACCGGCGCCGCTACCATTGCGCTTGGGGACGATACAGCTCATCTGTATTTCGTGCTGACCCAAAACGGAACTCAGCTATATATTGTGGACTCCGACGAGCAAGTCATCGAAACCGGTACGGCCACTAAGCAATCTGTCAAGCCCGGCCTCAAGCAATGAAGAAGGTGGAGAATGTTCATCGATTAGATGTAGAAAATATTGAGGGCATGTCGAATGAGCAGGGATAAATGGATTTTGGGGCTCAACACGTCCCACAATGGATCGGCATGCCTCTTGAAGGGCTCGGAAATCGTAGTTGCGATTCAAGAGGAGCGATTACTGGGCGTCAAACGAGCAAGGCTGGATCTGTCGAGGCGTAGCCTAGCAATCAAATACTGTCTTGAGACAGCTGGCATTACATCGTGCGACTTAGATCTGGTTGCATTCAGCTATGTCGAGAGATTAGAGGATCCTGTAAACAACATATATGCGAGCCCGGATCTGGATCTACAAGAATCAGGTACACCCATTCTACGTGTGTCACATCATCTTGCTCACGCCGCTAGTGTCTATGGAGCATCAGGGTGGGATGACGCAGCAATTTTGGTAATTGATGGGGCTGGTTCACACCGTGATGATTTACTTCCAAATGAGAGAGAGGTGATGCGAAACGCCAATGATGGCGTTGAAGAAACTGTCTCATTATATGAGGCTTCGGGTATCAACATAGCGCCATTGATGAAGCAAATGGGAAAGTGGCTTGATGGCACCGAACAGGGTATGCCGCACTTTACGAGTATCGGAACAATGTATTCGGCGATTGCCGTCCAGATATTCGGAGATCCGATGGAGGCGGGGAAGGTCATGGGGCTTGCACCTTACGGCGTCCCTAATATCCCGGTGGAAGAGTTTTTCCAAATCGGAGATGGCGTCTTACATTTCACTTGTGCGGTGGCAAATAGATTCCTCAGCAATGATAGATATCCTAAGCTACTTCGAGAATACTGCGATCTGGCGGCCTCAGTGCAAAACGCCTTGGAAGTGGCAGTATTATGGTCGGTCAATCAGGCGCGGGGATTATCGGGTAGTCGAAATCTAGCTCTTGCAGGAGGCGTTGCACTGAACAGCGTAGTCAACGAAAAAATTGTCCGTACAGGTCATTTTGAGGAAGTCTATATCATTCCTCCCGCAGAGGATAGTGGGACGGCTCTGGGCGCTGCGATGATTGGCCTGTGGCATCTCACGAAAGAGCATAGTACGAAGCGTCTTACGCGGGATGCCTTAGGAAAAGAGTACAGTGAATGTGAGATAGGCGGCGCCATAGAGGAGGCAGCGCCTCTTGTGCAGATCGCTGGTTCATCTTCTCCATTAGAAGCAGTTGTTGAGCATCTCTGTAATGGGAAAAGTGTGGGTTGGTTCGCTGGAAAGTCGGAACTCGGCCCAAGAGCACTAGGTCAGCGAAGCATTCTGTGTGACCCAAGGATTGCAGAGGCGAAGGACCGACTCAACCGGTCGGTAAAATACCGCGAACCGTTTCGTCCGTTTGCTCCGGCAATACTGCGCGAATTTGTCGATGAATGGTTCGAGGTCGACGGTGCCTCCGGCGAGAGCCCATTCATGTTGCGCGTACTACGATTTAGGCACGAGAAGGCTAGCATAGTGCCGGCCGTTGTGCACGAGGATGGGACGGGAAGGGTTCAGACTGTCACCCGTGAAGCGAATGGTAAGTTTTATGACCTCCTGACGTTATTCTATCGGCGTACAGGCGTACCGATCATTCTGAATACGTCGTTCAACACCCAAGGCGAACCGATTGTGGAGAGTCCGCGGGACGCAGTGTGGTGTTTGCTTATGTCGGGTCTTGATTGCTGCATTATTGAAGACACGCTGGTCGAGAAGGCTCCGTGTTACAAAAGCCCTCTGGATTTAATACCCGTTAGATGTCAGGGATTGCGCGTAATATCGGCATCTAACGGAGCGAAAAATGCTGCGTGGATTACTCATTGGGGTGAAGCGGATGTGGAGATTCCCTTCTACTACGAGAAGGCGCTGGATATACTTTCCAAAATTGACGGTGTGACGGACGGCCGGGGGATGTTAGAAGCCATCCGTGCCGAATGTGGAGATATCAGCGAATTGGCATTCACTTCTATTCTCGGAAAACTGCGTCGACTCGGCCTTCTCAGCTTTAGGAAACCAGCTTTCATAGCTGGTCATAACTAAGAGATAGTCCGGACCCCGCGACTGGAGCCGAGAAGTGGATCATCCACTGCGGGTATTAGAATCAGGTTCGGTTATCCTTTGCCTTGAGGTGGACTTTAAACTTGCTTAGCGATCCTCGCTTGAGCATCTACTTATGATCGCGATCCTCCGCTATCTAATAAGGCTCTCGCCGTGGCTGCTTCTGCTGTCTGTGCTGATGGCATGTGTTTGCGCAGCCGCAAATGTATTTCTTATGCAGATTACGGTGAAGGCATTTCAGCCGCTCGCCCACACTCGTTTCCCATATATCGAGTTCTGGGCGCTGTGCGGCGCTACGCTCGTTTCACGATCCCTTTCTGAAGTCTCGCTCACCAAAGTATCGCAGCACAACGTCCGCCGGCTTCGGGTCCAAATTGCGCATCAGATTGCACACTTGTCACAAAAGGCCGTCGAAATGCTTCCAACAGGGTCCATCATCTCGACAATTAGTAGTGACATCGCCTCGCTCTCCGCTTTCGGTCAGATGTTTCCGCTCGTTATGATGGACCTTCTGATAGTTCTTGGCGTTTTTGCGTACCTATTCCAGGTGTCGCCAAGTCTCTTTGTGTTAGTGGTCGTCGGCGTCGTTGCTACTGTCTTCTTTCATCATCTGACGGGCAGGAAAGCGAATTCTTTACTCGGGCGCGATCGAATCGTCCAAACATCCTTTTTTGCCGAGTTTAATACGCTGCTAGGCGGCAGCAAGGAGCTTCGGCTTAATCCCGCCAAGCACATGCGGACTCTCGCAAACGTAGAGCGGACCGCCGATCTCTCATGCGAGATAGGTTATGAGGCAAACAAACGGTATGCCCTTGGCGGCGCCGTGGCAGTAGCATCCTACTTTCTGCTATTCGGTGTCTTATTGGCGCTTTCGGAGGCAAATCGCTTCGGTATTGATAGACGAGCCGTGTTGTCGGCCGTAATGGCCGTTTTGTTCATGAGGAGCGCTGTAGAAAGTTTTGTAAATATCGTACCGACAATCATCCGCGGGAAGGTTGCGCTGCAGTACATACAAGCTCTTGGGCTACGACTGGAGGCGGCTCTTGATCGTGATAATGATTTCCAAATCGCGGAGCCTAGGCGTTTCAAATGTATCTGCGTGGCTGATGTCGTATACGAGTACGGTTCAACGAATGGCCAGATTCCTTTCAGGCTGGGGCCATTCTCAGTGGATGTTCGAGCTGGAGAGACATTGTTCGTTTGTGGGGGTAATGGCTCGGGAAAGACATCATTTCTGAAAGTGCTTTCCGGCCTGTACTCACCGGCGGCAGGCGCCATTGAGATGGACGGAACGCTGGTTACCAGTAGTAATGCGGCCGAATACAGACAGATGTTCGCCGCCGTATTTCAGGATTTCTTTCTGCTCCGGGAACTGCCCCAACTTCATGACGTTAGCTGCCTGAGGCGGGCCGAAGAGTATCTGGCCGAATTTGATCTGTCCGAAAAGGTCTTAATCAAAGGGGACCGATTTGTCTTTGATGAGCTATCTCGAGGACAGCAAAAGCGCCTTGCCCTTGTGATTGCACTGCTGGAATCGAGACCCATCTTGCTTCTCGACGAATGGGCGGCGGATCAAGATCCCAAGTTCAAGACCTACTTCTACACGTCGGTCTTGAAACGTGTTAAGACGGAAGGCACAACCGTCATAGCCGTCACCCATGATGATTTATTCTATGGTGTTGCTGATCGTATTGTTTTGCTGCGCGATGGGCGCCTCGCCTGAACGGCTGGTTATGTTGCTTCCGGCCAGAATTCACGAACACGAGGAGGTCCCAATCATAACCAAGCCTCATGCCCTCTAGGCCGATTTGCCGTGGGCTGTAGAAGAGGAAGAGCTGGCGGCAGCATAGCTAAGATATGTGCTCAGTCGGCGCGCCAATATCGCCGGGAATCGCACCAAATATTTCTGGCAAGTACGCTCACCCCGCGGAATATCCATGAAGATCGTGTTAACAAATTTCGGTACGGTCGGAGAAATCTATCCCCTGCTGGCGTTGGCTCAAGAACTGGAAGAGAGTGGCCATGAGGCGAAGATTGCTTTGTCACCGGATTATGAGGACTGGGTAACCCGACTGGGGCTACGATTCGTGTCTGTGGGGCCTCCCGCTAAGGCGATTACCACGGAACTTACGCTCGCCGCAACACGTGATCCGCTCGTCTTCGAATCGCCCAAGGCATCCCGAGAGTTGTTCCGCCCGCTTAGAGAAAGCATTCCCGCTGCTTACGAGCAGCTACGCGAGGCTTGTCGAGGTTACGACCTTTTGGTCAGTGGGCATCTTCAACCGGCAGCGAAGATGGTGCACGAAACCGACGGCATACCGTACGTGTCATTATGCGCGACCGTCATCTCTCCGGGAGGAACAAGTCCTGGATATCAGAGAGCCACTCAATCCCTCGTAAACCCGTATCGAAGTAAGTTGGGCCTGTCGCCTGTGGCGGATCCCCTTGCTGGTGACTCTCTATCGGACGAATTAGCACTTTACGCTTTGAGCTCGCATGTATTAACCCGCCCCGCCTCCTGGCCGGCTTTCTACCATCTTGTCGGATATTTTCACCTTCACGAAGAAGACTGGCAGCCGGATGGCTCCCTTGCTGATTTCCTGCTTTCCGGCCCACCGCCGGTGGTCGTGGCTTTTGGAAGTATGGTCCTCAAGAACTCGGACGAACTCACGCAGATTCTGGTGAGGGCGGGGCAAGAGGCCAGATGCCGTGTAATCATTCAGCAGGGTTGGAGTGGGTTAGGACGCCAAGCTCTGCCGGAGAATATGTATTCAGTGGGGTATGCGCCTCATGATTGGTTGTTTTCGCGAGCTTCGTGTGTTGTCCATCATGGCGGCTCAGGCACATCGGCAGCGGTTTTTCGTGCCGGTGTGCCAGCAATCTTTATTCCACACATTCTAGACCAGCCTCTATGGGCATCGTGCGCTCAACGGCTTGGAGTCGCCGGACCAGAAATCTCCCCCTCCGAACTGACAAGTCAGAAACTCGCAGCTGCTATCCGAACTACTACTAATAACCCAAGATATGGGATCGCGGCGAAAGAATTGATGACCAAGATTCGCTCGGAACACGGAACACGCAGAGCAAGATTGCTCATCGAGCAGACGTACGCGAGCAAAGTCAGGCCGTCTAGTACGCAGTTGAGCTCGCGCATTTTGAGGAAGCCGACAATCCACTAGGATGCAACAGAGCTACGTAAATTTGACATCTTCTACTCTCATCGACTTTGCTGAGCTCGGCATTCGAGGTGTGGCGTGATCAGAGTAGAAACAACAAACAGCCTCGTGGCGGCAGTTGCCCTATGCCGCTTCAGCTCCTCGATCTTGTCGAAGACATTGGCCCAACGTTGGGCGGGAATGGTGCTCTTTGTCGTTGGAAAACATGTCGATGCTCTCAAGCCCTGAAGCGAAGCGTATCCAGGAGGGCACAGCCGAGCGTGAGATCCAGAGAGATCAAGGAGGAGACGATACCTTTGAATATTATGGCGCCATCGCGAAACTCAGAAGAACGAGACAATCGGCTCGTAATAATTGTCCCGTATCGGGATCGGCTCGACCATTTGAAGCTGTTTGTCCCTCATATGGAAAGCTTTCTTGGCGATAGGTCCTATCGGATCTTGGTGGTCGAACAGACAGACAATCACTCGTTCAATAAGGGCAAACTTTGCAATATCGGTTTCACGCTGATGTCCCCTGAGGAGGAGTGGCTATGTTTCCACGACGTAGACATGTTACCTCTCGACGACTCGTGTGAGTATTCGCTGACTGATAACTCGATCCACTTGGCCGGATGTGTGCAGCAGTTTGGATTTCAGATGCCCTACCCAGAGTACTTAGGAGGAGTGTTCTTAACCAAGAGGCGAGAGTTCGAGAAAGTGAACGGATATTCCAATGAGTATTGGGGGTGGGGAAATGAGGACGACGATCTGTACATACGCTACCAGCTTTCTGGATCGAAGATTCAGCAAAGACCTGGCCGGTACTTATCGTTGCCCCACCCTACGAGCCAAGCCTCCCTAGAAAACGACGTACGTCTAGCACGCGCTCTGGCATTTGCCGCAACGCAAACGACAGATTCTGGAATTCTCGATAGAATCAATTATATTAAGACCGGGGTTTCACCGCTTCATATCGAGAGCGCGGTCGATTACACGAGTGATGGTTTGTGCAACCTCCGATATCGTATACTTTCGCGCGACCGCCTGCAAAGTGCTATTAGCTTCGAACAAAAGGTCAGTGATACGCACGAAATAGTCAGGGTCGAGCTATAAGATAAAACAATGTGCGGCGTACAAAAGCGTGGAGTAACATTCACTTTTAAGCAAACGCAGCCTAATGGTGGACGGTCGATCCATTGAGCCGACGCGAGATGTCCGTTAGCACCTCGTTGATTGCATCGAGAACAGCCGACGGATTGTCAAGCTGGATAAAATGACCGGAATCCGAGACGATTTGTCTGCGCCCGCGTGTAGACAGCGCAGCGTAGGCTTCCTGCCCTGAGCCCAATGCCCGAAAATATAGTGCCGCTTGCTCCTGCAAATCAGCGGTCGTGCCGGGTGGCATGGGGTGACGACCGGAGGCCAGGACGATTAACGGCATGTCAGCGTACCGGCGCTGCGGATTCACTGCCTCGCGGCCGCTCCCGGACGAGGCATTTGCGATAGCCGAGGCCTGGGTCAATAATCTTGCGGGATCGCCATTTAGGCTAGCAAGATTCAACGACAGGCTTGAAAAAACGGTTGGCAGTTGCTGGGCCGTGCACCGGTCGAACTCTGGCGTGCCGCGCTTCAGGGCGCCGCTCCCAATCTCGGCGGCGCACTGGCGCAGTCGGCTCACCTCCGCCTTTGGAGCCGCATCGCCAAAGGCCGCGAACTTAGGCGCGACCCGTTTCCTGACCACGGCTTGATCGGGGATTGATGGATCCAGCAAGACCATTCCGATCACCATCCTTCGATGCTGGTCAGCGAATCGGAGAGCGACGTATGCGCCGGCAGAGTGCGCAACCATCACGTAGGGGCCGTTGATGTGGGCTCCGTCCAGTGCCTGTTCGAGATCTTCAGTCTCGTGAATGGCGTCCTGAGGCTCGGGGCTCGGGCTGCTGAATCCGATGCCGGCTGGGTCCCACGAACAGACGCGAGTTCTGCGTGAAAGTAGAGGCTGAATCCGGTACCATACCATCGACCAGCCTCCCATGCCGGCCGTCAGAACAACAGTTGGCGAGCGTTGCCCCAGACACACAAGATTAATCGTGCGTCCTCCCGAAATAGGGACCAGGCGCTGAGGGTTGAGGTATGGAGCGACTTGCTCGGGAACTTCGGCTCGGGGCGGCGGTGTGCTCCGGGCAGCTTCCGTTGAAACGAGACTCAACAGAACCAAACTCATACCGGCAAGAGAACCATTCATCGATGTGCCAGCACCTGACCAAAGATTAAATAGCAGACGCGCTGATCGTGGTTCGGGCATATCGAAGATTCGCGCTCCCTATAAGACGTGCGCCTTCTCAGAAATTAGCCACTCAGATATAAACCTTGCTCCTATCGGCAGTCGTTTTTCTCCTTAATCGACAGCATACCGGGGATCCACGAGGCTTCAAAGCGTGCCAAAGCATGATCGGAACTCTAATCGAAGTTAGGCGACAGACATTCCGATTTTGAATAGGTCTCGTGTCTTCTACTGAGTGAGAGCTTCTCCGATTTCTTGGTTGCGATTCTGTTTTCGTACGGCGCCACATTTTCCTTTTTGCGCTACAGGCCGAGTGCTGCGACAGTAAGGGCAAGGGCTAGTAGATGGACCGGCGACAAGCATTGAACGTATTGGCGGGTGCGGGGCTGGCAACCCTGACGCGGGGTCAAAGCAGGGATACCAGAGAATCTAATGGCATGATCTACCGCAAGCTCGGCAGCACGGGTGACCGGGTTTCGGCGATGGGTTTGGGCGGCGCACATTTGGCGAAGCCGAGCGGAGAAGAAGCCGTGCATATCGTGCGGTCGGGGCTGGATCGCGGCATTACGTTCCTGGATAACTGATGGGACTATTCGAAAGGGCGAGTGCGAAGTTGCTAAGATCAGTACGCATTTTGACGGCCTGATAAAAAACCCACACTGGCTCGGGTGAATTCCAAAAAACCCGATTATCAGCGGGCGACCCATGAGTGCTTCTCACGGCAGCCGCTTGAGCAATAGTAGAATACCTGGCCGGCAACAGTCTGCTGAAACGGAGTAGACTCAGCCACATAGGTTCCACAGATGGGATCTTTATGTAGGTCTCGCCCCTTATTGGTTTCCGAGCCGCGATCTGTAGAGCGTTCCGACCGGAATTGCATATTGGTGTTACGGAACACGTTGGCAGATACATTGCCGATACTTCGTAGAATGCTGGTGAGCAGAGCGCGAGCCACCAGGGCCACCAAAACAACGATCAAAAGCTCAATGAGGGCGCGGTACATGCAGCGGCGTATAAAGGGCGCTCCTCGGCGCCCCTAACACCACTTTACTGCTTTTCCTTCCTACTGCTTTTTCTTTCTGGCGCCCGGAGCGGTGTACTGCGTTTCAACCTTTTCGCCCAGAGCCTGCAGCATGGCTTGTGCCTCTTGGGCGTGTGAGCCGCTGGGCTGAAGCTCAAGATACTTCTTGAAGGCAGAGGCCGTGTCGGGTGGATAGGTCTGAGCGCCGGTCTTGGGATCTACTTTGCCGGACATCATCAAAATGCTTCCGTATTGGAACCAAGCTTCGGCGTAGCTGGGATCAGCATCAGTCGCCTTCTTGAAGAAATCCGCAGCCTGCTCCGGCTTTCCGGTATTGACCAGATTGGCGCCCATGTTGAAAAACGCCTTGGCTTTGCCCTGTGGGGTGGGATTCAGGTCGGCGGCTTTGTTGAGCGCTTCGGTTGCTTCGGGAATCTTCTTCTCAGCTCCGTAGATATTGCCCATCTGGTTGTAAACCGCGGCATCATCGGGCTTGATCGCGAGGCTCTTCTTGTACGCATCGATGGCGGCGTCGTAGGATTTGGTCTGGTCATCTCCGGTTTGCGTTCGGGCAAGACCGGCGTAGGCTTCGCCCATGCCGTCCCAGATCGCCACTTGATTGGCATCCAGTTGGCTCGCCTGGTTGAACTTGTCGACAGCGGCCTGGTAATCGGCGCCTTTCTTGGCTTTGTCCTGTTCGGCGTCGGCCTGCTTCATAGCGTCTTGCGCAGCGTTATAGGCGTCGTTGAGCGCCTTATTCTTCTTCATCGCCTCAGAACGCTGCTTGAGCTGCGCTTCGTACTGCTCTTTTTGCTCTTTGCTCATGCCGCGCTCGGCATCAGGAGTCGCTTGTCCAGCGTTAGCCGCCTGCTGTTGCGCCTGGTGAGCGGCGGCGGTTTTCTGCAGGTCGAAATCAACGACTGTCGAATCGCCGTACTTGGATTGCACGCCGGTGACTTTGTCCATAACCTGACCGTTTACAGTGCAGGTGAGGTCGTATTTGCCGAAAGGCAGGCCGGTGTAGAGCCAGTGGCCTTTCTTGTCGGATTTGACCTGGTAATGCCCTTTGATGTCGGTACGGTCCAGCACGATAACAGCGCCTTTCAAGGGCTGACCATCCTGGCCTTTCACGTCGCCTTCCATCGTGGTGGTTTGAGCCCACGCGCCCCCGGCCGCAATGAGGGCTAAGCCGAGAAAAAGAAGCGAACGTCGCAACTGGGCGAGCATAATCTTGAGTTCTCCTGAATCGAAAGTTTCAGCTAACGACTACTATATCCCTCGACAGCGCGCTCCCGCGCCTACTCCAAATCCATTACCGGCGGGGCGGGCGGGTTGAGAACAGAGCGAGCGCAACTTCGCAGCGTTGAGCCACATCTGATGGATTGATCCGTAGTATTCGCGTTACAATGCCGAATCAAAAGGAGTGCTTTTTGTTGCGGGTTTTGGCGGTCATTCTGGCGCTGAGCTGTCTGGCGGGGCCTGTTTCAGCGCAGGATCTCGGCAAAGCGGAAGAACTGTATAAGCGAACAAACTTCGAAGGCTCCCTGGTATTGGTGGACAAGCGCGCGACGGACGGCCCGTCGCTGTTCCTGCTCGGACGCGATTACTACATGCTGGGAGACTTCAAGAAAGCAGCCGAATTTCTGGAAAAGGCGGCGGCGATGGAGCCTCGCAACAGCGAGTACATGGATTGGCTGGGTCGCGCGTATGGCAAGCGAGCGGAGCTTGCGAATCCGCTGATGGCGCCGGGGCTGGCATCGAAAGCGCGGCAGGCGTTCGAGCGCGCGATCGAGTTGAATGGCGCGAATCGTGACGCTCTCAGCGATCTTTTCGATTATTATCTAGGGGCACCAAGCTTCCTCGGCGGCGGATATGAGAAAGCATCCGCTATAGCCGAGAAGATGTCGGCGGTGGACCCTTCCGAGGGTTACTTCGCACAAGCGAAGCTTGCGCAGAAGCACCGTGAGTATCGCAGCGCGGAACAACACTTGCGAGAAGCGGTTGCAGTGGGACCCCGCGAGATGGGGCATTTGATCGCGCTTGCCCGTTTCCTAGCAAACCAGGGACGAATGGGAGAGAGCGACGCGGTCTTTCAAGAGGCGGCGAAGGTGAATCCGGATTCACCGCGGTTGTGGTACGCGCGCGCCGACGTGTTTATTCAGCAGAAGCGGAACATAGATGAGGCGAAGGCGCTGCTGCGTAAGTATGTGAATGCCCAGATCACGGTGGACGACCCACCTCGGGATAGCGCCTTACGCTTGCTGAAGGAAACGGGCGGGGCATAAGTCCGGTTTGGAATGAACCTCACCGAAGCCGTCCACTTCAGCGTGCAAGCATTGCACGCCAACAGGCTTCGAACCTTCCTGACCGCTCTGGGATTAATCATCGGGAACGCCTCGGTGATTCTGGTGGTCACAATTTCCCTTGCAAGCAAAGACCTGATCCTGGATCAAATACGCGGCATCGGCTCGAACCTCGTTTACGCCTCCTACGAGGTGGGCGGCGAAAATGTAGCCAAGGTGCAGGCGGACTTCGTCAAGCTGAGCGATGTGCAGGCAATCCGCGACACGCTAGGGAGCAGCATCATCGCGGCAACGGCGGTGATGAACACGCACGATCAGATCGTGGTGAGCGGGAAGATCCGGCAGGTGACGGTGGACGGCGTGGACGCCGATTATGCGACTGTGCGTAATCTGATCATCTTGCGGGGTCGGCGGTTCGACGAAAGCGACATCTCTCTTCGCGAGCGAGTGGCGCTGCTGACGGACAAACTGGCGATCCGCATGTTTGGCAGCCAGGACGCGGCGTTAGGCCAAACAATTAAGATCAGCCAACTGCAGTTCACCGTCATTGGCACTTTTCGAGAGAAGACGAGCACGTTCGGCCAAGGCGAAATAACGGATGAAACAATCCTGATTCCGATCACTGTGATGAAGTACTTCATGGAGTACGAGCGCATCGATCCGGTATACGTGGAGGTGCGCAACGCAGCCGATGTTCCGGCCGTGCGGCAGCAAGTGAACGACATACTCGAGACCCGACACCGTCACGGCGCCACGTACAATGTACAGGACCTTACAGCCATTCTAGATACGGCGAATTCGATCGCCAATGTGTTGACAGTGGTGCTGGTTATCGTTTCGGCGATAGCGTTGTTGATCTCTGGAATCGGGATCATGAACATCATGCTGGTGACGGTAACGGAGCGGACTCGCGAGATCGGCGCGCGAATGGCGGTGGGGGCGTCGCGACGCGACATCATGCTGCAATTCCTGGTGGAATCTGTGATCATCAGCCTCTCCGGCGGATTCGCAGGCATTTTGCTCGGACTATCGCTTCCGATTGGAGTGCGACTCTTGACCACGCAAGTGCGAGTGCCGATCTCGGTGCTTTCCATTGTGGTGGCTTTTGCCGTCTCGTTCGCTGTGGGAGTTGGTTTTGGGCTGTTGCCGGCGCGGCGCGCATCGCAACTGAATCCTACCGAAGCGCTCCGGTATGAATAGCCGCTATTCCCGAACCGAATTACCTAACATTTGCTCTTATGAACAAGCCGACCTTCGATCCGGGGCTCACACAGCAGTACACCGGCGCGCTTAAGCGTGCGATCAACAAAAACGGCCAATTCAACGTTCGTCGGACAGGAGGAACCTGGCGCGACGTTCACTTGTATTTGTTTCTAATCAACGTATCGTGGCCGGTGTTTCTTGGAATTGTAGTGTCGGCTTACCTGCTGCTGAACGTCATCTTCGCTGGAATTTATGCAGCGGTCGGGATGGAGAATATTCACGGAACCGAAGCTCCCAATGCGGAGCTACGTTTTCTTAATGCGATTTTTTTCAGTGCACATACGTTGAGCACCGTGGGATATGGAAATATGTGGCCCAGTGGCCCGGCGGCCAATACCGTCGCGGCGATCGAAGCGTTGATCGGCCTGATGGTGTTTGCGATCGGCACCGGGTTGCTGTTTGGACGGTTTTCACGCCCGTCTGCGCGGCTGGGGTTCAGTCATCGAATGCTGGTGGCGCCATATATGGACGGGAGGAGCTTGCAGTGCCGGATCGTCAACAGGCGGACAAATAATATGATCAACCTGCAAGCGCGCGTTCTGCTCATGACGGTTGAAGGAGGAAACGGACTGCCTCAGAGGCGATTTACTCCGCTGGAGCTGGAACGCGACCAGGTCCTGTTTCTTGCTTTGACGTGGACGATCGTGCATCCCATCGATGAAAAGAGTCCGCTTTTCGGGAAGACCGCTGCCGATCTGGAGCGCCTTCAGGCCGAAATCATGATTCTAATCAGCGGTTTCGACGACACTTTTGGCCAAACAGTGCACACGCGCTTCTCGTATCGCTACGACGAGATCGTCTGGGGCGCAAAGTTTGCGCCTGCATTCGAGATTGACAGGGAAGGCACTCTGGTGATCGAAGTCGACCGTGTGAGCGAGATCGAACATATCGCGCCGCCCGGGAAAGCGTTAGACGCTGGATTACCATAAAGGCCGTGAACGGGGCGTGTATTTTTTGCGACATTGCGGCGCGGGCCGTCGAAGCCGGATTGGTGTATGAAGACGCGGACTCGATTGCGTTCCTGGATACCCATCCTTTGTTTCCCGGCCACGTGCTGTTGTGTCCGCGTGAGCACTACGTAACACTGCTGGAGCTGCCTACGCGACTGACTGGCCCGATGTTTGCGACGACACAACTGCTGGCTCGGGCGGTCGAGAATGCCTTGGATGCTGAGGGAACTTTCATCGCGATCAATAATCGCGTGAGCCAAACGGTTCCGCATCTTCACATCCATATCGTGCCGAGAAGACGCCGGGACGGTTTAAAGGGATTCTTTTGGCCGAGGCAGCATTACACGGACGACGCGGCGCGCGAAGCGGTGCGGGACGCGATCGAGCGTGAAGTGCAGAAATTGAAGACGTAATTTCGCGCGTCGTCCCTAGACGGGTCACATACCGAGACCGAGGGGGGAAGCGCCTTTCGAGAGAGCGTCGACGATTTTTTCGCGATCTTGAACTCCGCGCTCCGCCGCCGAGCCGAGTGCAATTCGATAGAAAATGAAGGCGATCGCCAACTCGAGCGCCAGCACGGCGAGGAGTGCCCAGTGGGTATCCAATGCCCACTGAGCCAGGAACGCGAAGGCCATCAGCAAGAACATGCCGAGCGTGGCGGAGAAGAACCAAAGCTGCATTTTCCCGCCAGCCTGCTTTCGAAACGTTTGTCGAGGATCGATGGGCCGCGGCATCAGAACGGACATGAGATTGCCGACGGAGAGAAAGAAGAGTCCAACCACTGCGGTTGCAGCCACGGCATCGCCAATCGATTGCGGGCTCACCGATACGCGCAGGACCGAGCAAACGATCAAGGCCAGCAGTGCTTGCAGGACAACGAATACCACAGCCGCAAGATTTTTGGCTTTCAGAACCACGGGAAACGGTACGGGTGATACGAAGTAGATCTGGGCGGCGTGGCGATCGAAGCCGAAAATATTCAGCATAAGCGCATCGCTTAGGATCAGCAGGCCGTAGAGGTTGATAAGGGGCAGTAGATTGGCTCGGACGAAAGCCGTGTGGTGGCCACTTTGCAGGGTGATCGGGATGAGAATAACAACGCTGAAGATGCAGGCGATTCCGAACAAGACGCGAAACCTGGGCATGCGCAACAGGGATCGAAGCTCTTTTTCGAGCAGCGCCGCAAGCGGGTCGGCGAAGATGCGGTTCGGAAGACGCAGCAGCACGTCTAGCGGGTTATGCGAGCGCGGCCGGGCCGCAATCGAAGCGACACCCTCCGCCAACACGGGGGGAGCAGCGGCCTCAGGGCGGAAAGTTTCCTCTCCCAGCAGAGATTTCGCAAACTGGGCACGCGCGAGGCGGTAGGCGGCGAAGGTCCAGAGCAGAAGCAGCACGAGCGGGGCGACAGTGAACGAACCGAGGCTAAGCGTTGCGACTTCGCGCCAGGGCGCCGCCTGGCCGCGAGCAAGAGCCCACAAGTAAGGTCTGGCCTTCTGGCCGAGTTCGGTCCGCAAGAGAAACTGCGGCAGCAAGGCAACGCTGATCAAGAGAATGGCGAAGAGTTCTCGGAACCGGTTGCGAGCGAAAGATTGCAGAAACAGTTCACGGATGGCGAGAGCAAGAAAGAGATTGAAGGGAACGAACAGGAGCAGCGCGAAAGGCCACAGAGCAGGAACTTGAGGATTCCGCAGCAAGCCGATCAACGCGCCGAGCAGCACGATAATCATTTCGGGCGCGCTGGTGATGCGCAGTAATACCTCAATACCGAACAGGGCGCGATCATGCACCGGGTACACGCGCAGCTTATTGAGCTGCAGGGACCAGCCGGTGCTGAGCGTAAAGAGCGGGATTAACTGCCAGAAAGCGAATACGCCGAGGAGGCCGAGCGGGAGGTATTGGCGAAGCTGCGCAACGGGAATCCGAGCAAGAGCGAATGCGAGTCCCGCGGCGGCGGCGGCGAAGATGCCGTACCAAAACAGGGCGACGATCCAAGCCAGCACCGAGCCTATATCCGTGCGCGGAAGATGATTCCGAGAGATTCGAAGCTGCGCCCACGCGATGGCGAAAATCTGCGCCCACATGCAGTCTTACAACCAATCCAATTTTTCGCTATAGCGTTCACCGCCTACCAAGCGCACGAAGATGTCTTCGAGCGAGCCCGCGCTCTCGGCCGCCTGCTGACGTAATTCAGCCATAGCGCCTTCCACCAGGACTTTCCCCCGGTTGATGATGGCGACGCGGTCGCAGAGCCGTTCGACCACTTCGAGGACGTGCGAAGTCAAAAAAACGGTCGAGCCGTGGCGGACTTGCTCGAGCAGAATGTCTTTCATCATGCGCGCGCCGACAGCGTCGACGCCTTCGAATGGTTCGTCCATGAGAAATAGACGAGGGCGATGGATGAGCGCGGCCGCCATGGCGACGCGCTTGCGCATGCCTTTCGAATACTCGCCTATCAGCTTACGCGGGTTTTCCTGGAGCTGAAACATATCGAGCAGTTCGCGTCCACGCTCTCTTGCAAGCGGCCGGGGAAGACCGTACAAACGCGCGACAAATTCCAGATATTCAGCTCCCGTCAGATAGTCGAAGAGCAGCGTGTCGTCGGGGACCAGGCCGATTTGCCGCCGAATTTCGAGCGACTGTTCCGGCATGCGAAGGCCCAAGACCTGCATGGTTCCCGAGGTGGGCTGGGCGAGACCCATCAACATCTTGATGGTGGTCGTCTTGCCGGCTCCGTTCGGTCCGAGGAAGCCGAAGAAGCACCCTTGGGGCACGCGTACGGTCAAGCCATCCACGGCGTGAAATCCGCCGTAGCTCTTATGGAGATCTTGAATGTTTATAGCGGGCTGCTCGATCGAGCCGCTTTCGGAGCCGGAGGGCAGCGGAGCGGTCATGGTTGCGCCCCGGCCTGCGGACCGCGGAGCGCGGCGACGAGTGTTCCCATCTGCCGCAGGATTGCGAGCTTGGCGCGGATCACTTGCGTTTCGGCGTCGTATAAGGCGATCCACCGATTGCTTTCCTCGACGCGGGCCTGTTCGACGCGGCTCATGGGAACGCGGCCCTCGCCATTTTGGGCGAGCAAGACCGTCAAATCTTCGCGCGCCAGATCGAGTTGCATTCGATACAGGTCGCGAATGCTTTCCGCTTTCCGCCATTGCTCGTAGCCGCGGCGGGTGTCGGTCAAGATGCGATTTCTTACCTGGTCGGTTTGTATTCGCAGCTTTTGCAGGTCCGTATAGGTTTGCTCGAGTTGACCTCCGCGAGCGGCCCCGAGCAGCACGGGAATAGTAACTGCCGCTCCTATTTCGAAATTGTTATGCTGGAACTTACTGCTGGGGAAGTAATACTGGTAATTATATCTCGCGAAGAGGGCGTACTGCGCGACTAAGTCAACCTGAGGCCGGCGCGCCGATTTAAACGAGCGCACATCCATTTCCTTGGCGAGAACATTGGACTGCATCTGGCGCAGATCTCTGCTGTTGCGCAGCGCCGCATCGGCGGCTTCGTCTTCGGAGGGCAGCTTGACCGCTACATGCAGATCGGAATCGACCGGCTTGATTCGATCGGATACGGGATACCCGAGCGCGACCGCGAGCGTCATTTCGTAGTAGTCGGCATCGAGACGGGCCGCGCCTACGCGCTGCTGCGATAGAGCGAGGTTCACCTTTGCGCGCTTTAGCTCGACGGGTAGCTGACTTCCCTCTTCGACTTCCGCCCCGACCACCTCCACGACCTTTTGCAGGCTCGGAATCTGATTGGAGATGCTCTCATTTTCGCGCTCCATTTGGCTGGCTGTGAGAAACAGGTCGGCGGCTTCATAGGCGGCGGCATCGGCCTTGGCTTCGGCGGCGTATTCCATGCCGTGGGCAGTTTCCCGCGCCGCCGCGATGGCGTAACTCTTGGGCTTATTGTAGAGGGCCATATCGGTTCGCACCTGAAACAAGCTGGGCGCATTTCCTTCAATGGAATTGGGATACCCATATACATAAGCGAGCCCGCTGCCGCCGTAAACTTTGGGTCGGAATGGGTCTTGCGCGATGGTTACACCTTCCTGAGCGTGCTGCTCATCAAGCCTCGCGAGCACGACGTCGGGATTCTGGCGAGCGGCCAGATCCAGAGTTTGCTGTAAAGTGAGCGAGTGCACCTCTGCTGCGAGCGGCACTGCAGTTGCCACCAGGAATAAACCAAGTCGTTTCATGAACACTCATCATGCTAGCTTGAATCGGCTGTGAAGGCGCGGGGTGCAGGGATTTTTAGTTGTGACTCGCGATCCATCAAAATTGGAGAAAAGCTCGAGTTGGCTGGCTCTCGAAAGGAGGCATTCGCGTTATGAGTCCGGCAAAGTCCGAAACTGATTCACTCAAACAAACCGCTGCTGACTGGGCGGTCCGAGAACTGGATACTGGAATGGTTGTAGGCCTTGGTTCGGGAAGCACGGCAAAATTGGCTGTGGATGCAATCGGGCGGAGGATTACGAGCGGACTTCGCATTGTAGGAATTCCTACCTCCGAGCGAACGGCCAATCAAGCAAGGGGCCTGGGAATCCCGCTATCCACGCTCGGTGAGCATCCAGAGATCGATGCGACTATCGATGGAGCCGATGAGGTGGAAATTGGAACGCTAAATCTCATCAAAGGAGGCGGCGGAAACCACTTGCGCGAGAAGATCGTTGCAAGCGCGAGTTCGCGGCTCGTAATCGCCGTGGATGAGTCGAAGATGGTCTCACACTTAGGTGATCGCGCAAAGGTGCCCGTAGAAGTGGCTCAGTTTGGATGGCAGACGACGGCGCATAAGCTCAAGAACTTGCACTGCGCGCCGATTCTCCGCCTGGATTCCGAAGGCAAACCTTTTGTCACCGACGGGGGAAACTTCATTCTCGATTGCGCGTTCGGGCGCATCGGGGATGCAAAGGCACTCGCGGGAGAGCTGGACAGCATCGTGGGAGTGATCGAGCACGGTTTGTTTATAGGGCTTACCGCGCTGGTGGTGATAGGCACGTCGACGGGAGTGAAGCGACTTGATCGCAAGTCTCCGTGGATTTAGAAAGGTTATTCTCAGCGACTCATGTCGATCCTTGATTTCTTAATCGGACGGCCGCTTCCCTCTTCGGAAGAAAATTCCGAAAAGATTGGCTCCTTAAAGGGCATCGCGGTGTTTGGGTTGGACGCGCTGGCTTCGGCGGCATATGGCCCGGAAGCGGCAATGACACTGCTTATCCCGCTCGGCGTGGCGGGCCTTTCACACCTGCAGCCTTTGAGTTTCTGCATTATTGTTCTGCTAGGTGTCGTGTTCTTTTCTTACAGGCAAACCATAGCGGCATATCCGCAAGGCGGCGGATCTTACACGGTCGCGCGCAGGAACCTCGGCACTTTCCCGGGTCTGCTCGCGGGCGCGGCACTCCTCATCGACTATACTCTCGATGCCGCGGTCGGGATTTCCGCCGGTATCGGCGCGCTGACATCCGCGGTTCCCGCCCTGCGGCCACACACGCTGGCCCTATGCCTGGCCGCGCTCGTGCTCCTGACACTGGTGAACCTGCGCGGCGTAAGTGAGAACGGGAGCGTCTTCTTATTTCCCACTTACATGTTCCTGGCGAGTATGTTCGTGGCTATTGGGATCGGTCTTGCCAAGTCGCTGATGAGCGGAGGCCATCCTCAGCCGGTGGTGGCTCCTCCGGCGCCCCCCGCCGCCTTGACCGCGGTCAGCCTCTGGCTTCTCCTTAAGGCCTTCGCGGGCGGCTGCACCGCACTGACGGGCGTTGAAGCAGTGAGCAATGGCACGCAAGCTTTTCGGGACGATCGAGTAAAGAACGCCCGCACTACGCTGGCCGCCATTATCGGCGCTCTAGCGATCATGCTCGCGGGAGTCGCATATTTAGCGAAAGCTTACAAGATTGTCGCAACCGATCCCAACAGCAACCAGTATCAAAGCGTGCTCTCCATGTTATTCGCGGCAGTGAGCGGCCGCGGCTGGTTCTATTACATCGCGATATCATCGGCGCTATTAATACTTATCTTCTCCGCAAATACCGCATTCGCGGACTTCCCAAGAGTGTGCAAGTTCATCGCTCAGGATTTTTATCTACCGATGTCGTTCGTCAATAGAGGCAGACGGCTTGTCTATTCAGAAGGAATCATAACGCTGGCGTTGATTACGGGGGCGCTTCTTATCGGATTCGGCGGAATCACTGACCGGCTGATTCCGCTCTTCGCCGTAGGAGCATTTCTGGCGTTCACCATGTCACAAGCCGGCATGGTGGCGCACTGGCGGCGTGAACGCGGCTCGGGAGCGCGGCGCAGCATGCTGATCAATGGAATCGGCGCGGTCTCGACCGGCTTGACCGTGCTGATCGTCATCGTCGCGAAGTTTTCCGAGGGCGCTTGGATTACGGTCATTGCGATTCCTTCGCTGCTGGCATTGATGTACGGCGTGAATCGTCACTATGGAAGAGTGTGGAGGCAAATCGAGACTAAGTCGCCGCTCAGCCTGGAACCGCAACCCGAGCCGATTCTGGTTGTTCCCATGACGGGATGGAATCGGGTGGCAAAAGATGCACTGAGATTTTCTATGACGCTTTCTTCCGACATCAAAGTGCTTCACATCGCGGAAGAAGACAAGCCCGAATTTTCAAAGGTCTGGCCCGAGTGCGTGGCAGATCCCGCGGCGAAGACCGGTTTGCCAGTACCTGAGTTGGTTGTGCTGAAATCGCCGTACCGTTTCGTGGTCACTCCCATCGTAGACTATGTTCTGAAGCTGGCCAAGGACAACCCGGGAAGGCGGGTCGTCACTGTCATACCCGAACTCATTGAACGGCGTTGGTATTACTATTTCCTGCACACGCAGCGCGCCACTCTGCTCAAGACGAGGCTGCTGCTGGAGGGCAATGATCGTATCTCCGTGTTGAACATGCCTTGGTATATGAAAGCCAAAGGGAAATCCGCAATGCGTGCGGTCCCGAGCGCTAGCGGGCCGCCCGCTTCATATCCAGAAGACTAAACGCATACAACGTATCTCCCGCGCCCACAACCAAGTATTCGCGGCCATTCAGGTAATAAGTCATAGGTCCGTTACTTACAGGAGCTTGCAAATGGAAGTGCCAGAGTAATCGTCCGGTCCGCGGATCGAAGGCGATCAGGTTGCCCGAGGGGTCGCCGGTGAATAGAAGCTTTCCGGCAGTGGTCAAGATTCCCGCTCCGTTCACTCCTTTTCCGGGAAATTCATGCCGCCAACGAACCTCCCCGGACTGATAATCGATCGCTTCCAGCATGGATTGCACCCAAAGCGAGCGACCGCCGCCCCCGTAGCCTTCGGGCTTGTCTTCGGTATCCGTGAGATACGCCAAGCTGTAGCCGCGGGTCGCATTGACATAGAAGAGATTAGTTTCGGGATCGAAGCTGGGTGGGTACCAATTCGTTCCGCCGAGAGCGGCGATGTTCAGCAGCGCGCCGTTGGGCTGCGGTTCTTTGGAGGGATCGGGAATGGGTTGACCGTTCGAATCGATTCCCTTCGCCCAGTTCGCTCCCGTATAAGGAGCAGAGACGAGGTTCTCCCCATTCGTACGATCGAGCAGAAAGAAATATCCGTTACGCGCAGCCTGCGCCAGCATTTTGCGTCTGACGCCGCGGAATTCTCCGTCGATCAAGATGGGCGTTTCCACGTCATCCCAATCGTGAGTGTCGTGGGGGGAGGCTTGAAAATACCAGACCAGCTTGCCTGTATCGGGGTTGAGCGCCACGATGGAGCAGGTCCATAAGTTGCTGCCCTTGCGGCCTTGTCCCGCATACACTGGATTGGGGTTGCCCGTGCCCCAATACAGCAGATTCAGCTCCGGGTCGTAGGTCCCCGGCATCCAGGTCATGCCGCCTCCATGCTCCATCGCGCCGGGGTTGGGCCATGTCTCGGCGCCGGGCTCGCCGACTCCCGGCTCAGTGTTCCAGCGCCATTCGAGAGCGCCGGTTTCTGGGTCGCGCGCTTCCAAATAGCCGGGCACATCCATAGCGTCGCCGCCAACGCCGATGATGACGTGATTGCGAATCACGAGCGGAGCCATGGTGGTGAAGTATTGCAGCTTGGAGTCGGCGACCTGAACACGCCATCGCTCGCTTCCGTCCTTCGCGTTCAGCGAAATGAACCAGCCGTCCGGGCCCAGGAAATAGAGCCAGTTCCCGTACATTCCGACTCCTCGCTGTCCGACCAGATGCCCTCCGTGGTCGACCCAATCGTAATGCCAGAGTTCCTCGCCTGTCCGGGCGTCGACGGCCCAGACATGATCCGGGATCGTGAAATACAGGATGCCGTTAACTTCGAGCGGCGTGCTCTTGATCTGAACGTTCCCGATGCCGCGTAGCGCGCCGATATTGGTTCGATACATCCAGTTGAGGGCCAAATCGTCCAAGTTGCCGGCGTTAATCTGGTTAAGCGTGCTGAAGCGTTCGCCAGAGTAGTCGCCGTTGTAAGTAGGCCAAGTGTCCGTCGGCGGGCTTAATAGCTTTGCGGGGTCCAGCAGTTGCGCCGCGGCTAAGACAGGCAGTAGTGTTATCGCGATTAAATGACGGCTCATTTCAAAGTTTCAAGATAAGCCAATATGTTGTGCATGTCGGCGTCAGTGTACTTACTTAACAATTCGCGATGGGCCGCCAGCGGATCCTCGATTTGTACCTTCACCTCATCGCGCGGCCAGGAGCGATACGATCCCAAAGCGTCCCAAATGGAGACCTCGAAATCGTCGATGCGTTTGAGGGCGCCGGAAGCGGTTTCTCCGGAGGGTAATTGGATAATGACGCGGGGCGTTAGCGAATTCTTTTTTCGCGCTTCGGGGGCGCGTTCGCTGGGATAGAGAAATTGAGCCTGCAGATCCGGAGGCTCGAACTTGCTCGCCACATGGGCCAGATCGCCAGCCGGCGAGTGGCATCCGGTACAATGGCCGGCGCCGTTGAAGAATGCCTGTCCGGCTTTCGGGTTTCCCGTGATGACGTTTTGCATCTGGTAGCCGAAACGATTGGCAGCCTGTTCGACACGCTGGTGGAGAAACTCGGCGAGATCGTAGACCTGTGCGGAGGTGAGCGAGGCAAAGCTCGGCATGCCTTTATCCGGGCGGCCTTTGAGCACAACCGGAGCGATGGTCTCGCCCTTTTCGTCATGCAATACGATCGTCGAACGGACCAGATCGGGGCCTTCGGCCCCGGTGGCATTAGCACCGTGGCAGAATGCGCAGTTCTCGGTAAATAGCTGCCGACCCCGCTCGGCGGCAACGGGGTCGGCGGCCGGGCCGAGGCCCAGGAATTGGCGCCCCCGTTCGGATCTCGCGTCCGAGGTACCTTGCTGACCAGCGGTGATCGGCAACGCGACGAGCACCAGAAATGCGGCTACTTGGCAATGTTGTTTCGTCATATGCCTCGCTTCTATACTGTAAAAGAGCCCCCGCTATGAGTGTTCTCTGGCTGCGGACGGCCGCCGCCTTGTACTCCTGCGGATTGCTGTACGCGCTGATGTATCTTTTTCGCAAGAGCACGCGGCTCTTTACTCCCGTGCTGATTGCGTTTGCCGCCGGCGCTATCTTCCACCTGGTGTCGCTAGTGGAGCTGCGAGTCGAAACCGGGCATCTGCTGTTGAATAACTTTTACGAGACCAGCTCGATCTGCGCCTTTCTGATAGCCGTGTTGTTTCTGGCAGCCTATTCGTATTATCGCGTTGCTATCTTCGGAGTCTGTTTGTTTCCGGTCGTGTTTTTCATGACCTTAATAGGAGCGACAGAATTTCCGGTGGCGCACTGGAGCAGCCCGGCGATTCGAAGCGTGTGGCTGATCGCTCACGTGTCCACCGTGCTCTTGGGATACGCGGCGCTAGTTTTGTCGGCTGTGGCGTCAGTGTACTACCTGCTGCAAGAACGTCAATTGAAGCGAAAGAATGTGACGCCTTCGGCGAACCGGCTGCCGCCGCTAGCGACACTGGATCGCATTATCACGCAGTCGATGAACCTGGGGTTTGTGTTTATTACAATCGGCACAGTCACCGGGGTCGTTTGGGCTTTTATCGAGAGCGGGACATCTTGGATCGGCGATTGGAAGATCGCATTTTTCCTTTTCACGTGGGCGTTCTATCTAGCCATGATCTTTCTTCGAGTCTCGGCGGGCTGGAGAGGCCGCCGCATTGCGTGGCTGGCGGTAAGCGTTCTGGGCTGCTCGATTATTACCTGGGCGACGCACGAGGGCCTGAGGACGATATGGCCGGGCTGAAGCTGGTGCTGGCTGGCATCAATCATCGGACCGCGCCAGTGCAGGTGCGCGAGAAGCTTGCTTTTCGCGACGAAGAGGTCCCGGCGGCGCTGTTGCGCGTGCAGGCGAGCGGGGCCGAGGAAACGCTGATCCTTTCAACTTGCAACCGCATCGAGATTGCTGCGGCGCTGGAGGAAACAGTTTCGCCGGACATCCTACTCGAAGGCATTGTCGACAGCCGCGGAGGGCTCACGGTCGAGTCGCTGAAGCCTTATTCGTATTTGTACGAAGAGCGTGAAGCGATGCGGCATCTGTTTCGCGTGGCCTCGAGTTTGGATTCCATGATAGTGGGCGAACCGCAGATCCTGGGCCAGCTCAAGCATGCGTACGCGCTGGCGCGGGACCAGGGCACGATTGGAAGCGTGCTCGATTCGGTGCTGACGCGGGCATTCAACGTAGCCAAACGCATCCGGTCGGAGACGGAGATCGGCCACAGCGCGGTGTCGGTTAGTTATGCCGCGGTCGAATTGGCGCGCGAGATTTTCGGATCGCTGAACAAGAAGCGGGTGCTGATTATCGGCGCGGGCGAGATGTCGGAAGGCGCGGCGCGGCATCTGTTGGGCGCAGGAGCGACAGAGATCCTGATCGCGAATCGCACGCTGGAGCATGCTCAGGAAATGGCGCGCATGTTCCGCGGCGAGGTTGTGCCGTATGAAATGCTCGGGCATACGATTGCGGAGGTAGATATCGTAATCGCATCTTCGGCGGCGACGTCATACGTGCTGACTAAGGATGTGGTCCGGCGCGCCATCGACGCACGGAAGCACCAGCCCGTATTTCTCATCGACATTGGCGTCCCGCGAAATATAGATCCCGAGGTGAACGGGGTTGAGCACGCGTTCCTCTATGACATCGACGATTTGCAGCAAGTAGCGGATCGAAATTTAAAGGCGCGGTACGAAGTGGCGCGGCAGGCGGAAAACATCGTCGCGGACGAAGTGGAAAGGCTGGCGGTCCGGCTTCGCGAGCGGGATGTGGCGCCGACCATCGCGAGTCTGCAAGAACAGTTGGAGGCGATTCGGCGCGAAGTCCTGGAGCGCTATCGAGGCAGGATGGGGGAGTTGAACCTGGAGCAAGAGCGGGCGCTAGAGGCGCTGACGCGCGGCATCGTGAATAAGATCGCGCATGGACCGATTTCGGAACTACGGCGACAGGCCGGCGAAGCGGCTCCGGAAAACGAGCTGGCGAACACGGTGCGACGCATCTTCCGTTTGCGCGAGCGTTGAGGACGGCTCGGGCTGGCAGCGTGACGCGGAATTTGACGATCGGTTCGCGCGGTTCACAATTGGCGTTGTGGCAGGCGCGGCATGTGGCGGCGCGGCTGGACGCCTTGGGCGTTCCTACGCGTATAGAAATCATCAAGACCGCGGGCGATCATCTGCAAACGGCGTCGTTGACGCAGGCGGGCGGGAAGGGCTTATTCACGAAAGAGATTGAGGAAGCACTGTTGGAGGGCGCAATCGACCTGGCGGTGCACAGCTTGAAGGATCTGCCGACCGAAATACCCTCGGGGTTGGAGATCGCCGCAGTACCGGAACGCGAAGATCCCCGCGACGCGATGGTCGGCCGACGACTGGACGATCTGAACCGAAACGCGCGGGTGGGCACAAGTTCTTCGAGGCGCGCGGCGCAGCTCTTGGGGATGCGGCCGGATTTGAACGTTCAGCCGGTTCGCGGCAACGTGGATACCCGGCTGCGCAAGCTGAGAGAAGGGGAGTTCGACGCCATCGTGCTGGCGGCGGCGGGGCTGCTGCGGTTGGGACTCGACGGCGAGATTGCGGAGATTTTGGCGCCCGAGCGCATCTGTCCGGCACCGGGTCAAGGGGCGCTGGCCATCCAGACACGAGAGCGGGGAGAAGCGCTCGAACTTTGCAGGAAATTGAATCATGATGAGACGCGAGAGGCGGTGACCTGCGAACGCTCGATCCTGGCTGCGCTGGGCGGCGGATGCCAGTTGCCGATGGGAGCTTTCGCCGAGAGGCGTGGGAAGGTGTTGATGGCGATAGCGGTGGTCCTTTCCCCGGACGGTTCGCGGCGCGTAGCGGCAAGAGGCAGCGGAACCCGAGAGGAAGCCGAGGAATTGGGTCGACTCGTGGGAGAAGACCTGATGGCGCGAGGGGCACTGGATATTTTGGCCGAGAGTAAATAGTTGCGACCACTCGAGGGCCTTCGAATCGTAGTGACGCGCGCGGCGCACCAGGCGGAGGAACTGGCGATTCCGTTCAGGAAGCTGGGCGCGGAAGTCATTCTGGCGCCGATGATCGCGATTGGACCGCCTTCCGACCCGGAGCCGCTACGCTCCGCAGCGAAACATTGCAACGACTTTGATTGGGTCATTTTCACGAGCGCAAATGCGGTTTCCGCATTTGTCGCTGAGTTGCCGGTTGCGGCACCGGGGTGCCGACCGAAGATTGCGACGGTGGGCGGTGCGACTCGCATGGCGGCGGAACAGCGAGGTTTGCGGGTAGCGATCACTCCGGAGAATTATGTGGCCGAAGCATTGGTGGCGGCCTTCGCTCACGAGGACTTGAGGGGCAGGCGAATCCTAATTCCGAGCGCGGCGGTGACGCGCGACGTGGTAGCCGGGGCGTTACGAGAGCGCGGCGCAGAGGTGCAAGTCGTGGAGGCGTACCGCAACGTAGTTCCGGACCACGTAGTCGAAAGCTTGCGGGCTGCTTTCGAAGACCCACCGCCGGATTGGGTTACGTTCGCCAGTTCATCGGCAGCGGAAAATCTCATAAGACTGGCAGGGTGCGACGCTTTGTCGGGGGTGAAAATCGCCACGATTGGAGCAATCACTTCAGCCACCGTGCGCAAGCACGGGCTCAGTGTCGCAGCCGAAGGCGCGACCTCTACCGTCGCGGGACTGGTGGAAGCTGTGGCATCATTCAAAGCGAGTCGATGAAACGAAAGATGATGAACCCAAGATACGCGGCTATTGTTGTTGCATGCGTCGTGACTGCGGGATCCGCGTGGGCGCAGAGAAATCCCAGGTCGCAGGGGCAAGCCGAGGCGACGGAAGAAAAGCCGGGAGCGCCGAGCGAGAAGTTTCCGGCGCCCCCGGCCGAAGAAAAGACCGTCAAGACGCAGCACGTCATACACGTGAACGGGCAGGAGTTGCACTATACGGCGATCGCGGGAACGCTGCTTCTGTCGAAGGACGATGGCAAACCGAAAGCGAGTATTTTTTATGTTTCGTACGCGCTGGACGGCGCGGACAAGACCAAGCGCCCGATCACGTTCGCCTTCAACGGCGGGCCGGGCTCGTCATCGGTGTGGCTGCACATGGGCGCCTTGGGGCCCAAGCGAGTCGCGCTGACGCCGGACGGGCAAGCGGTTCCGCCTCCGTATCACCTGGTAGACAACGAAGGAACAGCGTTAGTGTTTTCCGACATCGTGTTCATCGATCCGGTGACGACGGGGTTCAGCCGTAATGCGCCTGGCGAAGATCCTAAGCAGTTTCACGGGCTTGAGGGCGACCTCGCGGAAGTGGGAGATTTTATTCGGCTATACACGACGCGCTATGGACGATGGACTTCGCCGAAATTCCTTGCAGGAGAGAGCTACGGGACGACGCGCGCATCGGCTCTTAGCCTGTACTTACTCGAGAACGAGGGCATCTATTTGAACGGCATCACGCTGATCTCAAGCATTCTGAATTTCGAGACGGCTCGTTTCGCGCCGGGTAACGATCTTCCCTATATCCTTTTTCTGCCGACTTACACGGCCGCGGCCTGGTACCACAAGAAACTCTCTGGGGACTTGCAGACCGGCGACTTACAACACGTAACCGAAGAAGCGAGGAAATTCGCCGGAGGCCCATATAAAGATGCGCTCATGAAAGGCGACCAGCTAAGCGAGACGGAACGCAAAGAGGTGGCGCAGCAAGTGGCGAGGTTTACGGGCCTTCCGGCGGAGTACGTGGAAGAGGCGAATCTGCGGATATCGATATCCCGGTTTACGAAGGCCCTGATGCGGAACGAGATGAAGACGGTGGGCCGGTACGACTCGCGGCTGGAGGGCGTGGATGCGGATGCGGCGGGGGAGCGTCCCGAATACGATCCGAGCTATGCCGCGGTGCAAGGCGCTTTCACCGCAGCGTTCAATGAATACGTCCGAAGCGATCTAAATTGGCAGACCGATATGCCATATGAAGTACTAACCGCGAAAGTACAGCCGTGGAATTATTCGAATTTCACGAACCAATATGTAAACGTGGCGGAGCGCTTGCGATCCGCGATGTCACAGAATCCATTCATGCGAGTGCTGCAGATGAACGGATACTACGATCTGGCTACCCCGTTTTTTGCAACCGAATACACGTTTGAACACCTGGGGCTCGAGCCGAAGCTTCGCGACAATGTGACCATGCACTATTGCGACGCGGGGCACATGCTGTATCTAAAGCAGTCATGCCTTGAGGAACTGCATCGCGACATGGCGCAGATGTATCAGGGAGCCGTGACGACAGGGCGCTGAATCGATGCCCTGGGCACATCGCAGTTTCTGGGTAGCGCCAGTCATCATCGGCGCGATTCTGGCGCTGCTCTCGCTGATAGTTTCGCGCAGCCGGCTGAGAGCCATCTATCAGCAGCAACTCGGCGAGAGCCGCCGGGAGCGCCTGTTTCTCGCTTCGGTGGGTTTTTTTGTGGCGGTGCTGGTGGTGCGCGCGCTGACGATCGCGATTCATAACGACATTGGCCCGTTTCACAACGTGAGCATGCATGGGCGGCATATTCACCACCTGGTTTGGGGCATTCTGCTGTTGATGCTGGTCGGCTACTGCTGGCTGGTTGAGATAGGAACGGGATCGGACCAATCGTGGCGCTGGGCGGGGCGCCTGACCTCTATGCTCTATGGCGTGGCGGCGGCGCTCACCTTGGATGAGTTCGCGCTGTGGTTGAACCTGCAGGACGTTTATTGGCAGCGGGAAGGGCACGAAAGCTACGAAGCGATGGCGCTGTTCGGAGGATTGCTTTGCGTGGGAGTGTTCGGCGGCCCGTTCTTTCGTGGAATATTCAGACGCTCTCCAGAGCGGCGGCCCAATTAATCGTCGAACACGGCGTGCCAGAGAACAATGGTCAATTGTTCGGGAGTTTGGGAGGCATCCAGCGGTATGGCCGCTCGCGGAGAGATGGTGATACGGCCGGACCGGAGCCAACGCCCGCGAGTTGCTTTCAACTCTCCCAGGCCACGAATACGAACCGGGAGCGCGGGCGTGCCGAGTTCCTTCCATAGCAAACCGGCGCCGGGTTTGAAGGGCTGTGGAGCTTCGTTATCTGCGCGGCGTCCTTCGGGAAATATGAGCACGCTGTAGCCGCGGTCGGCCGCTTCGCCCGCATGATAAAAGCTGCGCCGAAAGCCACTGAGTTGAGGCAGCGGGAAGACGTTGAACAGGCCGGTGATCAGCACGTAGGCTACCGGCGCAAGCAAATTCAAGAACCAGTTGTCCTGGTTGCGCATGGCGCGGTAATCGAGAATCATTTCGCCCGACATGGCGATTGCGACCCGATCGCGGAGGCGGCGGGGTAGTGAGTAGAGAATAAGCGGGACGTCGTAGGAAGTAACGTGATTGGCGACCAGGAGCAGGGGACCGGTGGGCCAGTCGTCCACTCTGCGCTCGATTCCGGGTCTAGCGAGCAGGCGCACCAGAGGAAATGCGGCCAGTTCCAGGAATGCCACTCGCAGGGCGTGGATAACGGGATTCCAAGGCCATCGTGGATAGATGTGTTGAATGCCCGGCTCGCGCTCGCGCGGCGGTCCGGTTCCGGCACGGATTATTAATTCACGAACATCTTCTTGGGTTTGGGCCTGCTGAAGCGCGGCATCGTCGAGTTTGACGCCGTACTGTTGTTCGAGCCTGGCCTGCAACTGTACGCGGCCCAAGCTGTCTAGATCGAGTTGGGATGCGACGCCGTCGGGAGCCGCCTCGACTTCTCCGCCTGCGATTCTGCGCGCGATTTCGCGACGTAAGACTTTTCCAGTGGACGTGCGGGGGAAATCGGGTTCGGGCCAAAGCAACCATCGACGAATTTGTTGAAACTCGGCCAGCTCGCGATTCGCGGCTTGCACAGCCGTTTCGGCATTGGCGCCGCCGGTCATGACCAATACGCCCAAAGGCTCCGGTCCATGACCGGTGTCGTTTTCAAGGACCGCGCCGGCCTTCACGCCGGGTTGACGGCTTAGGGCGGCTTCAAGATCTTCGGGATAGATGTTAAGCCCGGAGGAAGTGACAATCACTTCTTTCTTCCGGCCTCTGAAGCGCAGATTGCCTTGGGGATCGAACTCGGCCAGATCGCCTGTGGCGAGCCAATCCGCTTCCCGCTTTTCGGGGCGGCCTTGCCGCCAGGTTGTGTTCGATATAGTGTCGCCGCGCACGAGCACTTCGCCTTCGTCGCTGAGCCGCACTTCGCGGCCGGGGAGCACCTGGCCGATGGCGCCCTGCGCGGGGCGGAAGGGGTGATTGAGGCTGACGAGGGCGGTCGTTTCGGTCATTCCGTAGCCCTGAACCACGACGAAGCCGAGAGAGGTCCAGAACTGTTCGCCCTGGGGTGAAAGCGAGGCGCCACCGCAAACAAAGGCCCAGAACTTGAAGCCGAACAGCCGGTGGACGTCGCGAAAATGCCACCAGCGCGCGAGGGCCTTCATGCGACCTGCTTTATTGACGCGTGTCCGCAAATCAGGGATGCGCTCCAGCACGTAACTCTGCAGCAGGTCTAGCATGCGCGGCACCGAAGCGAGGACAGAGATTCTTTCGGCGCGAATGCGATCGACGATCTCGGCAGCGACCAAACGCGGTTCGTAGTGCAGTTCGGCGGCAATGATGGGAGGAATCCAGAGGCCCATGAACTGGCCGAAGACATGACTGAGCGGCAGAGTGTGTAGAAACCGCACCGGATGGACGAGGCGCTCATATTTGAGATATCTTTGCGCTTCGGACTCGATCGGGCCGAGGCTGGCGAGCACGTTTAGATGGGTATGGACGATGCCTTTCGGCTCGCCGGTTGTACCCGACGTGAAGACGATCTGCAATGCGTCTTCGCCGGACAAGTCTTCGATGGCGCGGGCGGTCTGCGCGGCGAGCGCGGAATTGAAGCCTGCGAAGAATAATCGCGGCGTCGAAGTTGGAAGGCTAGCGAGCTTGTCGGCGTCGCCTACCAGCAGCTTGGGCGAGACTTCGTTTTCGACACGGCGGGCGAAATCCGAGGCGCTTGCGAAATCCACAGGCACGGGTAAAACGCCGCGGAGGACACAGCCGAAGAACGAGGCAACCCATTCGGCCCCATTTTCACCCCAGAGAAGAACGCGGTCTCCCTTTACAATGCCGCGCGATTGTAGTTCGGCTGCAAACCGGCGAGCCAAGAGTGCCAGTTCGGAATACCGAATCTTACGGCGACGAACGCCGCGCGGCGAAACGATGGCGAGATCTTTGCCATGACGTTCGAAGTCCTCGACGAGAGAGGCAAGATTCGCGCGTTGGCCGGCCACATTTCCAGGCTACGACTGAGACATTCCGGCGGGCCCCTCAGCTTACGTAGTAGCCGTCTCTGGCCTGGACCGTCAGCCCCTTCTGCTTCACTGTGAGTTGAATTTTGCGGTAGCCTCCGCCGGTGGCGTGATCGGACGTGTAGCCGAGGCTGTATTGGCTGCGCAATTCGTCTTCGAGTTGCTTATAGATCTCGTCGACGGTCGTTTTCTTCGAGACTTCGAAATAAGAGCCGCCGGTTTCGCGCGAGATCTGCTGCAGGATTTTCTTGCCGTCGGGGCGATTTTCAGAGCCGCGGGGACCTCCGCGGCCGCCACCCATTCCGCCGCCTCCCCAGCCGCCGTGACGGCCCATACCGGGTCCGCCAAAACCGCGGCCCGCTTCTTGGTCGGCGATCCGAATGGAATATGCCAGAGTATCGGAGCGCTGGGCAGAGGTGATCGCTTCCGATAGAGACACTTTGCTACTGCGGTCTTCGCCATCGGTCACCAAGATGAGAGCCTTGCGGCCGGTTTGCTTGCTCATCAGATCGCCGGAGGCTAGATAGATGGCATCATACAGAGCAGTGCCGCCGTGGCTACTGTAACCGCGCCCTCCATTACCTCCGCGGCCGCCGCCCCGGCCGTAGCCGCCGCCGGTGTCATCGGTATCGGGCGCTTGGCCGCCGCCGGAGCCGCCATTGCTCCATTGTGGCTTGTCGATCTGCTCCAGGGCGCCTTCCAGCTTCTGGCGCGACGCCGTCAGATCCTGAAGCAGCTCCACTTCGCGATCGAAGTGAATCAGGAAAGCTTTGTCCTTTTCGGGCCGAAGAACCTGCTCGAAGAAAGTCTTGCTGGCATCGCGTTCGGTGCCGAGCATGCGGCGCTCACTCATGCTAGTGTCAATCAGCAGGCCGAGAGTCAGCGGCAAATCCGTTTGCTGCGCAAAATAGCGGATGGTCTGAGGACGCCCATCTTCTTCCAAAGCGAAATCGTCCCGCGTCAAATCTCGCACGATTTTTCCGTCCTTGGCGCGGACCGTGGCGTAGACGTTGACGACTTTCACGTCCGCGGTGAAGGACGGGGAATGGGGTGGAGCCGGGGCGGTAGACTGCGGCGCGGGCTGTTCGACGGGCTGCTGTTGAGCGGGCGCCTTCTCCCATTGGCGGGCCAGAAGAAAACCCGCCGGCCCAAGCGAAGCGAGAGAAACCAAGAGAGTGCGCCGCGAAACGGGACGAATGCCCGCGAGCTTTTGGTGCATACTTTACTTGCGCAATTTTTCGCGAGAAAGTTACGTACGAAAGTTAGGATGGAGGGGCGCGCCGCCCGGTTGCAAGTTTTAGACTGGCGGCGCGGGCGCTTATCTGCCGCCCGAAGCTGGGCGCAGTCTTGCGGCGTTGGCGACCGCTTCGTCCATGCGTTCCCGAGCGGGCGCGGGCCGTTCTCGCACCAGCGCCGGACCGCGCCGCCGAGGTGTGGAGATCTCGCTCAGGTAGACCAGCGACTGAGGGGTGCCGGCGGCGATCTGCGTACCGTGGTGGTACATGTCGCGCAGAAGCCTGCAACCCGCGACATCGTACCCGTTGATTCGCGAGATATCTATGATGCATTTGCGGGGCCTGGTTTCGCGGAGTGCCGTTCGCCACATACGAGCGACATCGTCCACCGACTGGCCTTGGAAGCGGCCGACGATTTCGATGCGAAATTCGTCGGCTCCATCGTACGTTTGAATAGTTGACACGGGATTAAAGTCCTGCCAGAAGTCCCGATTTGTTTGACACTTTTAATGGAATACAGGCTACAAACTTTTCTTGAAATCGAGCCCGAGGTGGCCGCTCCTTGGTAGTGGGCAGTACGGTTCCAGCCTCTCACGCTGTTCCCCTAGGTAACGAACAACTAGTAGGGAACATCTCCGTTTTGACGTTCCGAATCGAGCCAGGAAAGTAGAGAGGATAACTTCGTAACGATGTCGGCCAAGCTTCTGCCAGGATCCCCGTACCCGCAAGGCGCGACGTGGGATGGAACAGGCGTGAACTTCGCAATCTACTCGGAAAATGCGACGCGGATCGAGCTGTGTTTGTTCCGCGAACTAGGGTCCGCCGAGCATGATTCGATCGATTTGACGGAATGCACGGGCTATGTGTGGCACACCTACGTTCCCGGCTTAACGATTGGCCAGCTTTACGCTTACCGGGTACACGGCCCCTACGAACCGGAAAAGGGATTGCGGTTCAACCCGGCGAAGCTGGTCATCGATCCGTATGCGAAAGCGATTGCGGGCAAGGTGGATTGGAATTATCCGATATTCGGGTACCGGCTGGGGGACGCGGGAGAAGACCTGAGCTGCGATTCGCAGGACGACGCGGCGGGCATGCCCAAAGGGGTAGTTTCAACTTCGCATTTCGATTGGCAGAACGACCGAGCGCCGTCCGTTCAACTACACGATTCGGTTATTTACGAATTGCACGTGAAGGGCTTCACTGCGCGGCATCCGGACGTGCCGGAAAATCTGCGCGGCACGTATTTGGGCCTGGCGAGTCCGCCGGTCGTTGATTACCTGAAGAAGCTCGGGGTGACGGCTGTGGAGTTGATGCCGGTCCACGATTTTTTAGACGACAAGCATCTTTTGGATAAAGGGCTCGATAATTACTGGGGCTACAATACGACGAATTTCTTCTCTCCCGATGCGCGCTACTGCAGCTCGGGCGATACGGGGCAGCAGATCGGTGAGTTCAAGACCATGGTTCGCGAATTGCATCGCGCCAACATCGAGGTCATTCTCGACGTGGTGTACAACCACACTTCCGAGGGCAACCAGATGGGTCCTACGTTGAGTTTTCGCGGGATCGATAACTCGACTTACTACCGGCTCGTGGGAGATCAGCCGCGATACTACATGGATTACACGGGCACCGGTAACACTCTGAACATGCGCCATCCGCAGGTATTAAAGATGGTGATGGACAGCTTGCGTTACTGGGTGGAAGAGATGCATGTGGACGGGTTCCGCTTCGATTTGGCGGCAGCTCTGGCTCGAGAGCTGCACGACGTGGACCGGCTTTCGGCTTTCTTCGATGTCATCAATCAGGACCCCGTGCTCTCGAAGGTGAAATTGATCGCCGAGCCGTGGGACGTGGGGGAAGGCGGATACCAGGTGGGCCGTTTCCCGGCATTGTGGGCGGAGTGGAACGGGAAATACCGCGACGCCGCGCGGCGTTACTGGAAGGGCGACGACGGGCAGCTCGCCGAGCTTGGTTATCGGTTGACTGGCAGCAGCGATCTCTATCAACGGGATGGCCGCAGGCCATCGGCTAGCATTAACTTCATCACCGCGCATGACGGCTTCACATTGGCGGACCTGGTGAGTTACAACCAGAAGCATAACGAAGCTAACGGCGAGGATAACCGAGACGGGGCCAACGACAACTACTCCTGGAATCATGGCGCGGAGGGCGAGACGGACGATGACAGGATCAATGAGCATCGCTGGCGCGACATGCGGAACATGCTGGTGAGCTTGCTGTTATCGCAGGGCGTGCCGATGATCTGTGGCGGCGATGAGATCGCGCGGACGCAGCAGGGCAACAATAACGCCTATTGCCAGGACAATGAAATCAGTTGGATCGATTGGAACCTGGACGACAGCAAGAAGGCGCTGCTAGAGTTCACCACAAATTTAATCAAGCTGCGCAAAGAGCACGCGAATTTTCACCGCCGGAAATTTTTCCAAGACCGGCAGATCAGCCCTTCGAGCGCGGCCAAGCATCAGGTGGACGGACATGAAGTGCGGGATATTGCCTGGTATCGTCCAGACGGCGGCGAGATGACGGAGGATGAATGGAAGGCGGGATGGGTTCGGTGCCTTGGTGTACGGCTGAGCGGCCAGACGCTGCAGGATGTGGATCGCTATGGCGAGCCCATCTCAGACGATACGTTTCTGTTCTGCTTGAACCCGCATCACGAGCACATCCAGTTCTATATTCCACCGTGCACGGCGGGCTGCAATTGGGAGATCATCTTGGACACCCGCGATCCGACGAGCACGGAAAAACGGCCGATCAAGCCGGGCGAGGCGTACGACATGCTAGAGCATTCGGCGGTATTGTTTCGGGAAACCGAGCACCAGCACGACCATGTTCAGAACGGTGCACATATTGTGGAGTTGAAATATCGAGTGCAGACCGATGAACCGCAGTTACAGGGCGCGCAGCGTCCGCCGGAATCCGTGCAACACACCTCGCCGGCCGTCAGCGATTAAGCGAGCCGGGCCGCTATCGCGCTCTAATCGTAAACTGCGTGCACGAACCAGGAGCGGCTCGGTATCTCGCAATAAATTCGATAAAGCGCGCCATCGTCCAACGCGACGTCCCATTCTTCGCGCATCCAAGATGTAGCGGCCCACCATTCGCCCGAAGTTTTCCAAGGGCCGGCACAACGGACGACGCTTCCTTTCACGCCCGAAGCGGAGATGATTTTGGGCGCCGCTCCCGCCAGCCGTACGCGAGCCTCTAGCGCTGGGCGGAACAGTCGCATAGCTAACCGGATTGTCTGTTGTGGCGTGGCAGAGTCTTGATCGAGTACAAGTTTATCCGGATCGAGTACAAGTTTATCCGGCGGTCTTAGGTTCAAACTTGTCCATTGAAACGCGTCGGGCCGATGCGTCTCCAGAAGCTTCGGCGTGCCTACGTTTTCCTCACCCACCATGGCGGCGATGCGCGCCAGTGTCACTTGCAGCTTGTCGGGCGGGGGGGTAGGAGGCAGAAACATCCCGCCTTGCATGCGACGCGGTTCGACCGGATCTACACGAAGCGTGAATGCCACAACCGCCGCTTCCGGAGGATACAGCTCCAGATGAAGCTGCAGCAGCTTCAATACGGTGGGTGCCTGATCGAGCGGGACAGGAAAATCCAGCTCGCAGCGATATGTCTTGCCCTCTTCTAGTTCGAATCGCGCTTCGAGCAAGCGCGCGGCTCTCGATTGCGAACGCAACCGGCTGCACAGGTTTCCCAGTGTACGTCCTAATAGAAACAACAGCGGCTCCAGCAGATTTAGCGCATGCTCCAGTTCCACGCGCTCTTCGTAGTCGATGGCTGCCGAGGCGACGCGCAGTGGCCGGTCGATAGCTCCGCACGCCAGATTGCGGAGATAGACTCCTGGCGGCCCTAAGCGTTCTGCGATCCCGCGCTCAGAGAGGGCCGCCAGATCTCCACAATTTTTTAGCCCCCAGTGATGCAGAATTTCGAGTAAAACTGGATCGAGGCTGGTATCGTGCGCAAAAAGCGCCGGCAACGGAATAGAGGCTAATTTGAAATGCTGATCCCCGGCAGAGGCCAACGTTACGCCCGGATAGTTGCGTGCCAGTAAGATCGCCGTATCGGGATTTGAGGCAATCGCCAAACTCGCTTCAAGTTTATGCATGTGTCCCCAGCGGCAGATCTCGGAAGCAATCTGATGCGGCGAGCCGATCAGCTTTCGCAAGGCCTCGATTGGGAAAACGACAGTTCCGGGTGAAGATTGCTCCAGGGCGGGGGAAAAATCGAGAGCCAGCGCGGTTAACTGATGAGGAGATGCCTGCGACTCCAGCGCATAAACACATGCAAACATTTAAGCCACTGCCTCAATCCGGGCCCCCTTTAAAAGTTTCCCGCTTCGATACGCCGAGCTTTCGTGCGCCGCTTTGCGCAACATAGCCGTGGACTCAATCCCGCGTAACAATCGGAAGGGTGTTTTGCCCGGCCAATCAAACGTCTCCGATTTCAGCTCGATGCTGTACAAGGAACAGAACTTGGCTTGCGCGGTCTCGACGCATATCAGCAAGATGGCGGGCGTATGCTCCAGCGCGCGCCGGAAACGGTACCAATACGAACCCGGCATACGATTCAACACACGCGGGCTCGCTTCGAACAGATCCAACATCACCACCCCGAAGCCGCCTCCATGCAACAATAGATCCGTAGCTCGCATGGCGTGTTCCGCATTGCCGCGGCAACGCGTCCATATGATACGGGTTAGATCCACCCCGCCCGCTTCAGCCGAAGCAGGATGGAAACTATCGTGCAAGTCAACGATTGCGCAGATTTCGCCGCGCCTGGTAGCTTCCGCAAGGATATGGAGAGCCATGGAAGTGCGGCCGCTCGAACGAGGACCACTTACTTCAGCCAGAGTTCCACGGAGTAAGCCCTTCGACAGCAACAGTTTAAGGCCAGAAAGCCGCAGGGCGGGAAACTTGGGTTCCAGGTTTTGGCCCGTCCATTCCGAGTAGCGAAGAAGAGGAACGATATTCGCCATTTGTTCGCTATCCATTGTAAGCGTGGCGAGCCGAAATGCAAGCTCTCTAGTGCTTGATGGTTCCTGCAGGCAAGCCCCGACAGGTATAGGTACCACAAATACCCATTACCTATAAGCCCTTCCGCCGCTGCCTTATTCGAAGTACAAATGTCATACAACCTCTTCCGGGTTGCAGCAGTGGTCTTCGCGAAAGAAAGGAAAGGTGTGCGTTCTTTGATTGCACAGAAACGAAGCTATTCCCGTCTCGCTGTTGTGCCGTTGACTCTTCTGTGCTCGGCCGCGTGGGGGCAAGTCAGCGTTCTTACGCAGCACAACGACAACTCGCGATCCGGGAATAACTTGAAAGAAACTATACTTACTACTTCGAACGTAAACGTTAACACCTTCGGGCGGCTGTTTACTGTCAACGTAGACGGTTATATCTTCGCTCAGCCTCTATACGTGCCTGGTTTGACTATTGCGGGCGCAGCTCACAACGTTGTCTATGTCGCCACCGCAGGTGACTCTATCTTTGCGTTCGATGCGGACAACGGAACCCAGCTTTGGACCAAGAACTATGGAACGCCCGTGCCGAGTTCCGTTATTAATACGCAGAACATCCTGGTCCAGGTGGGTATCATTAGCACGCCTGTGATCGACCCATCCACGATGACGATGTATTTCGTCACCAAGACCTATGAGAACGATGTTCAGATTTTCCGCTTGCATGCAATCGACGTCACGACGGGCAATGAAAAATTCAACGGACCAGTTGAAATTTCGGCGAGTGTGGCTGGAACCGGCGACGCGAGCAGCGGCGGGCAAGTGCCGTTCCAGGCTTCGCAGGAAAACCAGCGGTGCGCGTTGAGCCTGCTGAACGGAGTCGTGTATATGGCGTTCGCTTCGCACGAAGACTACAATCCCTATCACGGGTGGGTGCTCGGCTACAGCGCATCCACGCTGCAGCAACTCTATGTGTTCAACGATTCACCTAATGGAAGCGAAGGCGGGATCTGGCAGTCGGGCCAGGGATTGGTGGCGGACTCGAACAATAATTTGTACCTGATGGTCGGCAACGGAACCACGGACGTTCAGACGGGCGGCAGCGATTACGGGGAAGCATTCATCAAGCTAAACAGCTCGCTCGTCCCGCAGGATTATTTCATACCGAATAACTTCGATGCATTGAACTCCGCCGATAAAGATGTTTCTTCGGGCGGCCCTGTCTTAATTCCAGGCACTACTTATATTGCAGGCGAAGGCAAGCAGGGTCTCATGTATGTCGTCGATACAACGAACATGGGCCATTACAACGCTTCGCAAGATCCCGTACATCAGGAATTTTCCACAGCCAGCGGACTGTGGGGAGCACCTGTCTTTTTCAACAATCCTGCGAATCCGATGCTTTTCGTGTGGGATTCGGGCAGCAATCTCGAAGCCTTTTCGTTCGCAAGTGGACTTTTCACAACCACGCCTGCAGCAGAGGGCTCGACCGCGATTTCTGGATGCTGTGCCGGCGGCGCGCTTTCGATTTCTTCGAATAACTACGCCGCGGGCAGCAACATCGTGTGGGCTTCCGTTTCTCTCACCTCGCCGATTCATAGCCTGGCGGACGGCCAGCTTTTTGCATATGACGCCACTAACATAACTAACGAGCTTTGGGACTCGCATCAGAACCAGGCGCGCGACGATGTGGGCTATTGGGCGAAATTCGTTCCTCCCACGGTTGCCAATGGGAAAGTCTACATGGCGAGCGATACGGGTTCCGGCCAACTCGTTGTCTATGGCATTCTGCCCACCAGCCAGACGACCACGATTGACGACGCGGTCACCGGATCGGCTGGAAATGAATTCAACTACGTCGGCAATGGCTGGGAGCATTGCAGCAACTGCGGATCGAATCTATACGATCAGACCAATAGCTGGGACAACACCACGAACGACTATGTAACTGTTTCGTTCACCGGTACCCAGATCAAATTCTACGGCGTGCAGGACACGCTGCACGGCATCGGGGCGGTTTCAATCGACGGCGGAACGGAGACCAATATTGACTTCTACGCGGCGACGCGCGCGGGCGATGTTCTGCTTTGGACGAGCCCGGTGCTAACGGCGGGCGACCACATTTTCAAGCTGCGCGTCACCGGCAGCAAGAACGCCAGTTCGACCAATACGTACGCCGTTCCGGATCGAGTCGACATCATCTCGGCCGGTTCCGGCCCGGCGGCTCCGACCAATCTGACAGCCACGGGACAAAGCGCATCCATTCTTCTTTCATGGAGCGCGGTATCGGGAGCGCAGTATTACGACGTTTATCGCGGAACGACGGCCGGCGGAGAAGCAGGACAGCCGGTTGGTTCGCCCACTTCGGCGAGCTACACGGATTCCAACGTGAGCGCGGGGACAACTTACTATTACACGGTAGCGGCTGTCAGCTCCGCAGGCACATCCGCGCCTTCGAATGAAGCCTCAGCGACGGTGGGAGCAGCGCTCGAGAACGGAACTTACACGGTGAGTAATTCGGGTGCAAACCTGGTTTGGGACGATCCGTCCTGGTCGAGTACACAGGGCACGAACGTACAGCTCTATCAGGCCAACGGGGGCGCCAATCAGAAGTGGACATTCACATCCATCGGCAACGGCTACTTCACGATAATGAACGAGAGTAACGGTCTAGTCCTGGACGATCCGGCATTCAGCAGCTCGCCCGGGACGAAGCTGGTTCAATGGTCGCTGAATGGCGGCAATAACCAACATTGGCTGGTGACCAGCTCGGGCAGCGGCTTCATTATCAAGAACCAGTACAGCGGCCTGGCGGTGGATGCGTCAAACGATACCCAGAAGACGGATATCGTGCAAAACACGGCAAACGGGTCGTCCAACCAGATCTGGTATATCCACTAGAGCGAGCCGACCGATGAAACTCCATTGGATTCTGCCGGTCATCGGCGGCCTTGCTGGGAGTTACCCAACCATCGCCGCGCCGCCCTCCGCGCGGCCGCAACCTGTGTATGAAGCCGTGGATGTCGGCATGCTGCCCTGGGTGAGCTACGATGTGGCGCCGCACCTCAGCGCGTCGGGCGTTATCTCCTGGTGGCAGCCAGGACTGGATGGCGCAATACACGCATTCGTCTGGACGCACGGGTCGCTGCAAGACCTGGGAACGCTAGCTTCGTTCGCTGCGAGCATTGCGTCGCGAACGAATCGCATGGGCGAAACGATCGGCTGGTCGGTAAGCGGAAGGAACCTGGTGGACAGCGGGGCGACAACGCGCGCTTTTCTTCACTCGGGTTCACAAACGATCGATCTCGGAACGCTTGGAGGACGCGATAGCAGAGCGGCCGATATCAACGACAAAGGTGAGATTGCCGGATCGGCCAGCCTTAGCGATGGCAGTGTTCACGCCTTTATCTATCGCGAGGGGAAGCTGAAAGATCTTGGCACGCTTCCCGGCGGCTCATTCAGCGCGGCCTATGCGATTAATGCGGCGGGCGTGATTGCAGGGGCGGCCGAAACATCCACGCACCTGATCCATGCCGTTCTATGGAATGATGACCACGTGCTGGACCTCGGCACGCTTCCCGGCGGCAGCCGCGGCCGCGCCCTCGCTTTGAACGACGCCGGGGATGTCGCCGGGTTTTCCGAAGCGGACGACGCAGAGACGCATGCCTTCGTCTACACGCATGGCCGTATGCAAGATCTCGGCTCGCTCGGGATGGACCCGATTCGCGCCAATGCCATCAACAATCACGGACAGATCGTCGGAGCTTCGGGAGTGACTCGGTTTGTTCGCCACGCCTTCGTTTGGCGAAACGGAGTCATGCAGGATCTGAATAAGTTGATTGCCCCAGGCGGCGAGTGGCGCCTTGAAGATGCCTTTGACGTCAACGACACTGGACAGATCCTCTGTCTAGGAGCACGGTCCGGCGCATTACGTGATCGGCACCTCATTTTGTTAAGTCCGTTACCAACTAGAAATTCTTCCGATATCGCCAGTCTTTCTCGGTAAATATAATGACTTTTTGTGATATATTGGCGCAGTGCAACCACGTTCGCTTGCTGGCCTATCTTTGCTCTCTGCCGTCTTAGTTACCTCGCTCGCCGCCCAGGATTTTAAGAAACAAGTTATATACGAAATCATTACGGACCGCTTCGTGGACGGAGATACCACAAACGACAATCCGCCGCAGAGCCCTGGCCTTTACGATTCCACGCACACGAACTGGTATGCCTATTGGGGCGGCGATCTGGCGGGGATTCAACAGAAGATGTCCTATTTAAAAGGAATGGGTGTCACGGCGATCTGGATTTCTCCGCCGGCCGATAACATCAACATCTACGCGTATGGTTCGGCGAGTAGCCCGCAGGTCGGGTACCACGGATATTGGGCTCGCGACTTCATGCGGATTGAAGAGCATTTTGGGGACAGCTCCAATTCCTGGACAGCGTTCGATAACCTCGTTTCGGCGGCGCACACGAATGGAATCAAGGTTGTAGTCGATTTTGCCGCAAATCATTCAAATCCCGATAACGGGGGCGAATACGGATCGCTGTACAACAACGGCGCCTTCATGGCGGCTTGGAATAACGATCCCAACGGGTACTTTCACCACAACGGCAACATCACGAATTACGACGACCGTTATCAGCTTCAGTATTACGAGCTGGAGGATCTTTCAGATCTAAACCAGGAAAATTCCACGATCGACAGTTATCTGAAGACCGCGATTGCCCAGTTCGTATCGCACGGTGTCGACGCCTTCCGGCTAGATGCAGTCAAGGATGTTACGTGGGGATGGGAATACTCATTCGCGAACAGCGTATTTAGTTCGGGAGGCAGTTTCTTCTTCGGCGAGTGGGACCAGGGCAATACGTCCGATCCGCTCTATCACGATTCTTATAAATTCGCCAATAAGAGTGGGATCAGCCTACTCGATTTTCCATTGAATACAGCCATTCGAGACGTGTTTGCGAGTAACAACAACTTTTCGGAGATCGATTCCACGCTCAGCACAGAGGCCTCCAATTTTATTTGGAGCAACGACCTGACAACCTTTATCGACAGCCAGGACTTATCACGTTTCCTGACACTGAATAATAACCAGAATCGATTAAACGAAGCCATAGCGTTTCTGCTTACATGCCGCGGCATTCCCATTATCTACTATGGTGATGAACAGTATCTGCACAACGATACAAACGGCGGCGGCGATCCGTACAATCGGCCGATGATGGCGTCCTTCAGCACCACCACCACTGCCTACCAGCTCATTAACAAACTCGCGGGGCTGCGACAGTCGAACAACGCGCTCGCATATGGAACGTCGCAGCAGCGCTGGATTAACAACGACGTTTACATATTCGAGCGCCAGTTCTATAACAACGTAGTGTTGGTTGCGGTCAACAAGAACGATACTACTTCCTACAATATTACGGGCCTATATACGGCTTTACCGGCCGGCACATACACGGATTATCTAGGAGGTCTCTTGGGCGGCACCGGATTGAGCGTTAGCACGGGGAGCGGCAGTAATAATCCGGCCGCGGCACTTACGCTCGGCGCTCACTCGGTTTCGGTTTGGCAGTTGGCGGGCGGCACGACCGCGCCCGCGGTCGGTTCCATCGGTCCGACAATCGCCCAGCCCGGAGTAGTGGTCACCATCGCGGGCCAGAATTTTGGCTCGGCGACGGGCACGATTTCCTTCAATGGAACGCATGCCACTATTAACTCCTGGTCTACGAATCAGATCACGTTCACCGTTCCCAATGTGGGGAACGGCGTGTACCAGGTTCAACTGGCGAATAGCTCCGGAACTGATGCCAATACGATTCAGTTCACAGTTCTGACCGCTAAACTGATCCCGGTTACATTTACGGTAGACAATGCGACGCCTACT
>Ga0213875_10000259_pt1 | contig 53341 bp, 50 predicted proteins | sample BarmaccomBMRX_R8_FD_160105 | JGI IMG/M metagenome (GOLD analysis project Ga0213875, IMG submission 160105) | Root-associated microbial communities from Barbacenia macrantha in rupestrian grasslands, the National Park of Serra do Cipo, Brazil - RX_R8 | ecosystem: Host-associated > Plants > Roots...
GTGCCCGGCTATGCCACGATCGGCATCTGGGGCGCGGTGATCATGATCGTCATTCGCTTCGTGCAAGGCGTCGGCATCGGCGGCGAGTGGGGCGGGGCGACCCTGATGGCGATGGAATGGGCGAAGAGCGACAGGCATCGCGGGTTCATCACCTCCTGGCCCCAATGGGGAGCGCCCGCCGGACTGTTCATCGCGAACATGGCGGTGCTCGCCGTCAGCGCGATTTCCGGCGACCAGTTCCTGGCCTGGGGGTGGCGCGTCCCGTTCTGGCTCAGCATCGTCATGGTGGGGATCGGACTTTACATCCGCCTTGGCCTGCTCGAAACCCCGGTGTTTCAGCGCATCATCGATCTCCGGCAGGTGGCGAGCGCGCCGGTGATCGAAGTGATCCGAAAACAGCCGAAGGAGATCCTCCTGACGGCGCTGTGCCGCATGGCGGAACAGGGTCCCTTCTACATCTATACAGCCTTCATCTTCACTTACGGCACGACGGTATTGCACAGCTCGCGCAACCTGCTGCTCAGCGCGCTGTTGGTCGCCACCGGCCTGTCGGTGGTCACGATCCCGCTGTCCGGCTACTTGTCCGACCGCATCGGCCGCAAGCGCATGTACCTGATCGGCGCGGTCACGATGGGCCTCTCCGGCTTTGTTTATTTCACGATTCTGAACACGATGGTGCCGGGCTGGATCTTTCTCGCGATCGTGCTCTCGTTGATCCCGCACGACATGATGTACGGACCGCAGGCCGCGCTGATCGCCGAATGCTTCAGCCCGCGGCTGCGCTACAGCGGCTCCTCGCTCGGCTATCATCTCTCCTCGATCATCGCCGGCGGGCCGGCGCCGCTGATCGCGACGGCGCTGCTCGCCGCCACCGGCTCCGGCTATCCGGTGGCAGTCTACATCCTGATCTGCGCCGTGGTCAGCGTGTCGTCGACGATCTTTCTGCCGGACTACACCAACCGCGACATCTCGCAGGACAGGGCCTACCCGGCCGCTTCCGAGCAACGCCGGCTGCGAGCCTGAGGCCGAGGTAGGCCCGCCTGCCCCGTTCGCCTCGGACCGACATCGCGTGACGCGGCCGCAGGGAGCCGATCCTTTCTGCTGCCTGGGATCCCAAACTCGGGCGTCTCCCGGTGCCGACGGCGGACTCGCCGCGTGGTATTGTGGCCTGCGCCGTCGTATCCTGCGCGAGCGGAGCCAAGGAGAGGCCGATCATGATCAGCAAGTTCACGACGGTGTATGCCGGCCATATCGATCTGCCCGATCGCGGCCAGGACACGACGCCGGCCAATGAGCGCCGCTACTCCAACGAGCAGCTGGCCTCGGTCTACGAGAAGACCGAGGCGATCGCCAAGCAGATGGACCGGCTCGGCTACCACATGCTGTGGCTCGCCGAGCACCATTTCCAGCACGAAGGCTATGAGTGCCTGCCCAACATCCTGATGTGCGCGGTGCACCTTGCGCATGTCACCAAGCAGCTGAAGATCGGCTGCGGCTTCAACATCACGCCGATGTGGCACCCGCTGCGGCTCGCCGAGGATTTCGCGACCGCCGACATTCTGACCCAAGGCAGGACCGTGTTCGGCGTCGGGCGCGGCTACCACACCCGCGAGGTCGAGACCTTCGGCGCCCCGATGCAGGATCAGAACGCCAATCGCGAACTGTTCGAGGAACAGGTCGAGATCATCTTCAAGGCCTTCAACGAGACCAGCTTTTCGCACCAGGGCAAGCATTACTCGCTGCCGCCGGAGGTGCCCTATCGCGGCTATCAGCTCAAGGAGCTGAGCCTGGTGCCGCAGCCGGTGCACCGCCCGGTCGAATGCTGGCAGCCGATCGTCAGCGCCAACCCGCGCGGGCTCGATTTCATGGTCCGGCACGGCATCAAGGGCGCGGTCGGCGGCGGCGCGGCGACGATGCAGGCCGGGCCGATCCAGGGCTATCGCGACGCCGCCGAGCGCGCCGGTCTGAACCTCAAGCTCGGCGAGAACCTGACCCTCGGCATCCATTTCTACGTCGCGCGCACCCGCGAGCAGGCCTTGCGCGAGATCACGCCCTTGTACGAGGAGCATGTCAAGATGTTCGCGCCGCTCGGCTTCGTGCCCGGGCTGACCCCGGAGCAGGTGGCCGCGGTCGGCCGCCGCGGTGGCTGGGACGCCGCCGGGGTTCCGAAGGTCGAGCATTTCATGAAGCTTGGCTCGTGGTTCGCCGGCACCCCCGACGACCTCGTGGCCTTGATCAAGGGCATCGAGGAGAAGTACCCCGGCATGGAGCACATGAACCTGTCGTCGCCTATGACGACGCCGAAACAGGTCATGCTCGACCAGTTCCAGATGGTCGCCGAGGAGGTCATGCCGCATTTCCGGGGCACGGCAACGGTACAGGCCGCGGCGAAATAGCCGCACAGCGCAGAGGACAGCAATGCAGCCCACCCGTCTCGGCGAATTCGAAATCAGCCGCATCGCCGATTTCGCCGGCCCGTCTTTCGATCCGGGCGAGTTCTTTCCCGATTTCGACCCGGAGGTGGTGCGCGCCAACGCCGATCTGCTCGGGCCGAGTCTGATCGACCCGGCCAGCGGCAAGCTGGTGTTCAGCTTCCACAGTTTTGTCGTCAAGACGCCGCGTCACACGATCCTGATCGATGCCTGCATCGGTAACGACAAGGAACGCCCGGCGCGGCCGCAATGGCACCACCTGCGCAGCCCCTACCTCGCCGATTTGGCGGCCGCGGGTGTCACGCCGGAGCAGGTCGATTACGTCCTGTGCACGCACCTGCATTGGGACCATGTCGGCTGGAACACGCGGCTCGCCGACGGGCCCGACGGACGACAGAATTGGGTCCCGACTTTTCCGAACGCGCGCTACGTGATGGCGCGGCGTGAGTTCGGGCATTGGCAGCAGGTGCACGATCGCGGCGACGACACCCCGCATGCGACGGCCTTCGCCGACAGCGTGCTCCCGGTCGTCGCGACCGGGCAGGCGGAGCTGGTGGGTGACGATTACGCGCTCGAGGACGGCCTGTGGTTCGAGGGCGCTCCTGGCCACACGCCGGGCAACATCGTGATCCACGCCCGCTCGGGCGAAGCGCGCGGGCTCTTCGTCGGCGACGTCTTGCACCATCCGCTCCAGCTGTTGAAACCGGAATGGTCGACCCGCGCCTGCAGCGACATGGAGCTATCGCGCAAGACCCGCACCCGCCTGATCGAACAGCATGCCGACAGCGACACCCTGGTCCTGCCGGCGCATTTTCCGCCGCCGACCGCCGGTCACATCAGGCGCCGCGGCGCCGCTTATCACTTCGTGTTCCAGGAGTGAGCGATCGCTTGTTCTCGATGCGCCGGCAACCATCCGCGGTGCCCGGCGAGCGCCAGCACGTCGATACGAAGGTTTTGATGCCGGCGGAGAAATCGCCGCAACGGCCAGATCACCACAAGGGATAGATGTTTTTTGGGTCCTTTGCGGCGGCTTGACGGTTTCGACGCAGGCGCGTGACGACCCCGACCCCGATCGCCGCGGCGGCCAATGCCAGCAGGATCCACCATTCCATTGCCAATCCTTTTGCGCGCTTCGAGCGGTATCCGATCAGGTTCGGTCGGTTTCAAAGGAATGATCCCCCGCGCGGGCTGGAGCCGCCGGTCCCTCGCCGGCTCTGCGCGCGAGTTGGCCGGCTATCGCCGCGCTTACCGCCGGCAGCATCGCCTCGGCTACGGCGGTATTGCCGGCCTCCGACAGATGGTACAGGTCGATGTAGACAGGGTCGGACCGATCGTCAAAAAGCCGCGACAGGTCGATCGCGTCGGCCGCCTGCTGCAATTCGGCAAAGCGGCGCCGTTCGGCGAGGATCGTACCATAGAGGTGCCGCCGGGCATCAAGGTCGCGAGTGTAGTCTGCTTCCCAGCGCTGCTCGTCCGGGCTCTTGTTCTTCTTAGTCGTGATGACCGGCTGCCAGAAGAACAGCGGGCGGAAGCCGTATTCCGCGGCCAGCCGCCGCACCAGTCGCAGATTGCCGGCGTAAGCCGCGACAACCGCGCGAGCGAGTCCGGCCATTTCGCCGGCCGCGATCGCGGGCTCAGGGTCGGGCTGCGGGCCGCGCAGCGGCAACCCGGTGAGTTGCCGCAAGCGCCGCAGGGTGCGCGGCATCGCCGCCATCAGCGCCGCCGCGATCAGGTCGCGACGCCGGTCGGGGTGCAGCAGGTTGAACTCGGCGCGCCGGCGATTTTCATTGAACAGCCGGTCGGGCCGGCCGGTCTGCTCGGCACAGGCCATCTCGTTGATACCGTCGTAGAACAGCACGATATCGGGGCGGCCGCCCGCCTTGAGCAGCTGGTTCAGGGCGATCGTCTCCTGCGTGCTGTTATGGCCGAGCTGCCCGTGATTGGTTACCGCAACACGATACCCGCTTTCGCCCAGCAGTCGCGCCAGCACCGCCGGAATGGTCCCGGCATCGCGCGCCCCCATTCCCATCATCGTCGAGCCGCCGAAGCACAAGATGCGCATCGTCCCCGGCCCGTCCATATCCTCGCCGGGCGTCGGCCGCAGCCCGCGCGCATCGATGTTGAGATGGGCGCCGCAAAACGGGCGTTGCCGCCATTCGACATAAGGCTCCCAATCGACCCGCACCGCGCCGCGGAATTCGTCGAAATACGCAATCGCCCAGTCGGCGCCGCCATAAGCGTCGGCCAGACCCGAAGCCGCCGGCCGCGTCGCCCGCCGAAAGCGCAGTCGCCGGCTGATCCGCTTCAGTGCATCGGGACCGAACTCGAGGACCAGGATGATAAGAAAGACCAGGCCGGCGACATTCCACAAAGCGTGCGCCAGCCGAGTGAAGAAACTCACCGAAACCCCACCCTTCGCGGGCCGGCATCAGGTTCCTTGCGCAAAGGCCTCCATCGCCGACAAGACCGCCTCAGGCTGTTCGATCTGCGGGTAATGCGCCGCACCGGGGATGCGCGATATTCGGGCATTGGGAAGCGCCGCCGCGAGGCGCTCGCCATATGCGGGCGTGACGATCCCGTCCTCGTCGCCCCACAGCACCAGCGCCGGCCGGGTGATGCGGTGCAGCCAATGGACCAGCGCCGGGTCGTGCATGAACGGCTTCCAGCCATAGAGCGCGGCAGCCTCGCGGTCGCGGGCGATCGCGGTCAGGGCGGCATCATCGAGCCGGGTATAATCCGGCGCGGTCCGCGCCGGATCGGCGAAGCTGCCCCGCAAGACGTCCGCGGCCGGCAGGGCATAGAAATCCGCGACGTCGCGCTCGTCCCGGCCGCCGAATTTGACGCCAAGCGCGTCGATCAGCACGAGGCGTTCGATCCGCTGTACCGAACGCACCGCCAATTCGAGCGCCACCCAGCCGCCGAACCCGGCCCCGACCAGCATCACCTTATCAAGGGTTAGGCGGTCGATCAGATCGAGATGGAAATGGGCGAGATCGTGGACCGTGCGGAACCACTGCGGCCGCTCGGTCGCGCCGAACCCGGGAGGACGCGGCGCAATCACCCGCCAATGCCGCGCCAGCCGCTCGAGGAACGGCCGGTGCTGCGCAAAGTAATCCTCCGGATGCAGAAACAGCAGCGGCGGCCCCTCGCCGGCAATCACCGCCTCGACCGAGAGACCGGCAACATCGATACGTTCCATCCGAAACCTCTCGCCTCAAAGCTCGCGCCGGTGCGCCGGTCGCGCCTCCGCCACACCCTGCCGGACATCACCTTCCCACAGTTCTTGACCCCGACGAAAGCCGTGGCCTCAACTGCGGCCGGCCTCGGCACCGGTTGGCGCCTGCAACGGGTGCCGAGTTCGGCGACGCGCACGCGAGGTAATGCAGACTTTGCCCTTCCCTTCCGCGATTATCCCCGTCCTGCCGACTTGGCATCAGGCAAATCAAACATTCGCATTTGCTTGAATGGCGGCGCGCGGCCTAGCTTAGCACGGTGCATGCACACGGCCGGGCGCGAGGAGGAACCATGGAATTCGGCTGGTATCACGAGTTTCATCGCCAGGTCGAAGGCCAGTCCGACGCCGACGCTTTCCAGCAGGGCTTCGAGCAGGTCGAGGCCGCCGACCGCTGGGGCCTGGACGTGTTCTGGCTGGCCGAGATCCACCAGCAGGCGCGACGCTCGGTGCTGAGCGCGCCGATGAACGTTGCCGGACAAATCGCTGCACGCACCAAGCGCATCAAGATCGGTACCGCCGTACACGTGCTCCCGTTGACGCATCCGCTGCGCCTCGCCGAAGAGACGGCGACGGTGGACCAGGTCAGCCACGGCCGGTTCATATTGGGGGCGGGGCGCAGCGGCAACCCGCGCGGCTACGCCGCCTACGGCGTACCCTATTCGGAAAGCCGCGAGCGGTTTTACGAGACGCTCGAAATCCTCAAGAAAGCGTGGACCGAGCCCACCTTCTCCTATGACGGCAAATTCCACAGCTTCAACGAGGCGCGCGCGGTACCGCGGCCCTATCAGAAGCCGCACCCTCCGATCCGGATCGCCGGCGCCAGCGAGGACACCTTTCCGACGCTGGGCCGGCTCGGCTACCCGCTGTTCGTCTCGGTGCGCAGCGGTTCGCTGCTCGGGCTCAAGCCGGACCTCAAGGCTTATCGGGACGCCTATGAGGAGGCGGGGCACCCCGGGCATGGCGAAGTTTATCTGCGTCTTTCAATGCATGTCGGCGACGATGACCGGCGCGCCCTCGCCGAAGGGGAGCCGAGCATCATGACCGGCTACAAATCCCTGATCACCCGGCTCGAAGGCTCGCCGAATGCGCGCCGCCGCGCCGAGCTCGAAGAGGTGAAGACTGCCACCTACGAAGACGTGCTGCGCGACAAGGTCGTCGTCGGCGGGCCTGATCGGGTCGTCCAGCGGCTGAAGGAGCTGGAGGCCGAGCTCGCCATCGACGGCATCCTGTTCGAGCTCAATTTCGGCGCCGCCATTCCCGCGGAAATCATGATGCGCTCCCTGCAACTGATCTGCGAAGAGGTCATGCCGCGGTTCGCTTGATGGCCCCGACCGCACCTGTCGCCAACGGGGCTCTGAACCCGGGCGCTTTTAAACCCTCGCCCCAACCACCCCGGCGCGTACAGGCGTCCCTCTGCTCGGCGGCCTCGGTAGGAACGCCGCCAGTGACGGTGCGGCCGAAGGATCGTTGAACTGCGGCGCGAGCGCCGGGGGTCGCGAGACTGCCGATATCGCCGCGAGCCCGATCTGGCGCACTGCGTCCCTCCCCCGCAATCTCGCCTCGCGACGGCCACTTTTCGGCGCCATGGTGACCCCGGCTCGCCGGGCACACGCTGCCGTGCCCGGCGGGCGGTCGCGTTCATCAACCCGGAGCAAGTTGATGCCGGACAGCCTGCCGAACGAGCGCCTACCGCGGCGCTCGCCGCTGTCGCCCTTGCTTGAGGACCGCTTTCTAGCCCCACCCGGATTGAAGTGGGGCGGGTTCACGTTGCCCGATGGTGCGGTGTTGCGCTGGGGTCATCTGCAGGCGCCCGCGGCGCGTGCCGAGTGCGTCCTGGTCGGAGGCTTCGGCGAGTTCATCGAGAAGCATTTCGAGACTGTCGGGGATCTCGCGGCCCGCGGGCTGTCGGTCTGGTGCCTGGATTGGCGCGGGCAAGGCGGTTCGACCCGCCCGAAGCTGCTGCCGAGCCGGCCGCGGCCGCGCCGGTTCGATCGCGATGCCCGCGAACTCGGCCAGTTCACCGCGGCGATGCTGAGCAGCGGCTTGCCGCGGTTCCTGTTTGCCCATTCGATGGGCGGGGCGATCGCGCTGCTATGCCTGCAGCAGTACCCTGGATTGTTTGCCGGCGCGATCCTGTCCTCGCCGATGCTCGGGCTGCGAACCGGCAAGCTGCCGCCGGCGGTGATCCGCTGCATAACCCGCCCGGTCCGCATGGCGGGGCTCGGGGTGTGCTTCATTCCGGGGGCGGGACGGTGGCGCCCCGACCGCCTGCCTTCCCCCGAGCGCAGCCGCATCTCGAGCGATGCCGAACGTTGCCGCATCCGCCACGCGTGGTTTTCCGCGAACCCGGCGCTGCGCCTTGACGAGCCGACCTATGGGTGGGTGGATACCGCGCTCGCCCTCGTCGCGCGGATCAGCCGGCGCGAATTCCTGTCTCAGATCGAAACGCCGATCCTGCTCGGCAGCCCGGAACGCGAGACTCTCGTTGCGCCCCAGGCGCACCGGCAGGCAGCGCGGCTGCTACCCAAGTGTACCTTGGTCGAGCTGCGCGATTCGAAGCACGAGCCTTTTCTCGAGCGCGATACGATCCGCGATCAATGGCTCGGGCATATCGATCGTTTCATTGCCGCGCGCCTCGCCGGGATGGAATGACAGGCAGCACCCGTATCACGGCTGCGGCGGCTGCGGCGGGTCCTGCCGGTTGCCGCGCTCGGCCATGAACTGGTCGAACTCCGCCTTGTCCTTGGCGTGCCGCAGGCGCTCGAGGAATTCCATAAACTCGCGCTGCTCATCTTCAAGGCGACGCAACGTCTCGGCGCGATACTCGTCGAACGCACGATTGCCGCTGGAGGCGTAGCTCGGTCCGCTTTGGCGCGGCCCCCACCAGCGTTCCGCAGCGCCCTGCATCCGGTCCATCCGCCGCTGCATGCGCTCCATGCGCCGCTGCCACCGGTCCCCGCTGCCGTGAGTCCAACACGCCATGCGACCACTCCCGATCAGATAACCCAGGACGAGCAGGCCGAGCGGCCAGAAGAACACGAAACCGAGGATCATCAGAGCGATCCAGGCCGGCTTGCCGATGTCGTCGAGACGTGCCGCGAAAGGCATGGCGAGCCTCATGTAAATGTTTATAACATTCACATACCCCTGCCTCCGGCGCGGTGTCAAGAGGGGTTAGTGTTCAGCCGCCGATCAAACCCAGTCCGCGCAGATAAACGAGCACGCCCGATTCAAGCAGCTCCTCCGGGCTCATCGGCAGCTTTCTGCGGCCCGCATCGGCCCGCGCGAACAGGGACGCAATGCCGTGCGACAAGGCCCAGACATGCAGGCTCATCATCAATGCGGGCGGCCGGCGTTCCCGCGGCAGCCGCGCGCAGAAGGCGTCCGAGGCGTTTCTAAGCACGGCGAAGGCGTTGTCCGCGGCCTGGCGCAGCCCGGGGTCGCTGTCGAGCGAAACGCCGGCCTCGAACATCGCGGAATAATAGGCGGGTTCATCGCGCGCGAAGGCAAGATAGGCGCGCCCGACATTCTCGAAGGCGGCGAAGGGCTCGGGCGAGGCGCCGTTCCAGGCGCGCTCTAAATGAATCTCGAGCGCTTCGAAACCGCGGCGTGCAACATCGGCGAGCAGCGCGTCGCGGTCGCGAAAATGGCGGTAGGGCGCGGCCGAACTGACCCCGGCCGTGCGCGCCGCATCGGCGAAGGTGAACCCGGCCGGGCCCTTGCGCGCAATCAGATCGAGCGCGGCTGCAATCAGGGCCTCGCGCAGATTGCCGTGATGGTAGCCGCGCCGTCCGCCGGAGCCCTGGTCCGACCAGCTCATGTAAAGGGCTTTTACATCAAAGCGAGGTCTCCATCTCGGAATATCTGGGGGATCGAGTGCTGTTGTCGACCGCGATGACCGTTGCGAAGCCATCGCCTCTCGCCCGCGATGCCACGATAGCGGCCTCGCCGCTGCCTGCCGATTTGCGATAGGCTGTGGTCGCGAGACACGCGGAACGGGATCGTGTTCCCCGATCGATTGTGCCTCCGCAACACCTTTTCGGCCGCCGACCTGACGTGAATGGGGTGACGTGCGCCGCAAGATCGTCATCGATACCGATCCGGGCGTGGACGACGCCCTCGCGATCCTGCTCGCCCTGGCCTCGCCCGAACTCGACGTGCTCGGGATCGCGGCGGTTGCCGGCAACACGCCGCTGCCTCTGACCGAGCGCAACGCACGCGCGCTGGTTGAACTCGCAGGGCGGGCGGACATCCCGGTGCATGCCGGCTGCGCCCGGCCGATCGGCCGCGCGCTGGTCACCTCCGAGCATGTCCACGGCCCCTCCGGTCTCGGGACGCTGAAATTGCCGGCGCCGCGGATCGCGGCGGCGCCGATGCACGGGGTGGATTTCCTGATAGAGACCTTGCGGCGGGAAGCGCCCGGCACGGTCACGTTGTGCGCGCTGGGGCCGCTGACGAATATCGGTCTGGCCCTGGTCAAGGCGCCCGATATCTCCGGCCGCGTACAGGAACTGGTGCTGATGGGCGGCGCCTCGCATGCGCTCGGGAACGTGACGCCGGCAGCCGAATTCAACATCCATGTCGATCCGCTGGCCGCCGAACTGGTTTTCGCCAGCGGCATGCCGATCACGATGATTCCGCTCGATCTGACGCATCAGGTCCCCGCGACGCCGGCGCGCGTCCGATCTATCGCCGCACTCGGCAATCGCTGCGGCAGCGCCGTCGCCGAGTTGCTGGCGCCCGGCGACTATCGCGGTGGCGCCTTCGGACAGGCGGGTCGGCCATTGCACGACCCCTGCGTCATCGCTTGGCTGCTTGCCTCCGACTTGTTCGAAGGCGACAGCGTCAATGTCGCGATCGAAACGGCGAGCCCGCTGACCCTCGGCATGACCATCGTCGATTGGCGCGGAATCAGCGGCCGCCCAGCCAATGCGCGGGTATTGCACACGATCGATGCCGATGGTTTCTACCGGCTGCTGACCGAGCAGCTGGGACGGCTGCCGTGATCGCGGATCGGCTCAGTCTGACTGGCCGATCGCGCTTGCGCCGCGGCGGGCTTACCCCGATAGAATGGCCCGCGAACTCTCGCCTGGAGGATGTCCCATGATCATCGAAATGCGCACCTATCGCCTGAAGCCCGGCTCTACCCCCGAAGTCGAAAAGCGCTTTGGCGAGGCCCTGACCGAGCGCTCGAAGATCTCGCCACTCGGCGCCTTTTTCCGCACCGAGGTGGGCCCGCTGAACCGGATCATCCATTGCTGGCCGTACGAGGATCTCGGGCACCGCACCAAGGCGCGGGCCGACAGCGCCAAGCTGCCGAATTGGCCGCCCAAGATCCAAGAATTCATCGAGGAGATGGAGAGCAAGATCATCATTGCGGCACCGTTCTCGCCGAAGATGGAACCGCGCCAGCTTGGCAACCTGTACGAGATCCGCACCTACACGATGCTGCCCGGCGCCGCGCCGACCGTGATCGAGAAGTGGGCCGAGCGAATCGAGGGCCGCCTGAAATATTCACCCCTGGCCTTCTGCGGCCACACTGAACTGGGCGGCCTCAATCAGTGGATCCACGTCTGGGCCTATAAGGACGCCGCCGAGCGCTTCAGCGTGCGCGACAAGGCCCGCGAGAGCGGCGCCTGGCCGCCGGCCACCCGCGGCCAGTTCGTGCAGCAGGAGAACATGCTGGTAATCCCTGCCTCGTTCTCGCCGCTGCGCTAACCCAGCCGCCCCGGTTCCGGTCAAGACCGCGGGGTCTCTCTCAGGCGGATGGGGGAGAGGCCTCGACCGGGTCACGTCGAGGGTGGATATGACGCCATCAGCCGCTGTTGCCGGCGATAAAGCCGCAGCAGATCGAACACCCGCATCGGACGAACCCCGTCGGCGCGGTTGCGGGCCGCAATCGAAAACAGCAGCCGATATTGCCGGAACAGCGTCGCGTAGGCCTCGATGAGCCCGGTGGCGGGGTCCCAGATATGGGTTGCCTCGCTGCCGGCGCCGTTGACTTCGATGATCGTAAAGTCGCCCCTCATCAAGTCCTCGAGCGAGGTGAACCGAACATCAAACCGGCCGAAATGGAAGCGTGCGATGCTGCGCGCGACGCGCTCGAACGCGGCCGTCATCTCCGCGGTAACGTAGGGGGCGCCGTTGCGAAAGATCGCGCCCTTGCAATGGTTGCCGGTGAACACCAGCGGCAGACGCTTGCCGGCAGCGAGCACCCGCTTTCGCTCTTCGGCCAGCCGTACCAGATACAGTTCTGCAATGCACCCGGCCCGAGCGTCGGCGCGGATCAGCTCTTCTACCGATGACTGGCCGTCGCCGGTGATCGCAGGAAAGTATTTCAGTGTGAGCGAAAATATCGAACCGTGCGGGGCGCCCGGCGGGCGGATGTAGAGGACGCCGGCTTCGCCTTCCTGTTGCACCCACTGCTGGAGCACGACCCGCTCCCCGGCCGGGAATCCCGCGATATACCGTGCGAGCGCATCGCGGTCGGCAATCAGCTGCACCCCGGTTCCCTGGCAGCCGATATCGGGCTTGGCGACGACCGGCCATTTCAGGCCCGCCTTCTGCATGGCGACCAGTGCCCGCTCGAGCACATCCCCCTCGGCAGAGGGTCCGCTCGGCACAGCGACGCTGATGAAGGGCGCCATCCGTTCGCGACATTCCGGACCGAACGTTGCGAATAGATCGGTTTTCGATTCGCCGCACAGGCCGCCCGCCTCAAACGCGGGGTTCGCCGCGGTCGGCAGCGACAGGCTGCCGTAGCGAATGGACAACAGTGTCCAGTGCACAATGATCGGGAAATAAAACAGCCAGCGCGGCCAGAACTCGAACGTCGACAGGATCGGCGCCGCGGCATCGACGCCAGCCTCGCGAGCCTCCGCCGCGGTGGCGGCGATCAGGGCGGCGTCGCTCATGTCGTAGGCGACCCGGCGGTCTGCCGCGCGACCCTGCGGCCGGTCGCGACCACCGCGATCACGACGAAGATGGCGCCGAACCACCGCCATTCGCCGAGCCGGGCGAGCACCAGATTGCCGAACTCGAGCGAGACGCCAAACAGCAGGCTGGTCCACACCAGGGTCCCGATAACCACCGGCATCGCAAAGCTGCGAAACGAGACCCCGAGAAAACCATAGGCTGTATAGGTCGGCAGCCGCGCGCCGGGCAGGAAGCGGGTGGCGAGCACCGCCGCAAAGGCATGCCGCCCGAACCACCGACTGGCGCCGGCAAGGTTCTCGATCCGCACCCAACGGCGCACCCAGGGATGGCGAGCGGCGAGGCGGCCGCCCCAGTACAGCCCGAAATCACCGAGCGCGACGCCGATATACAACGCGATTACCGCAGTGGCGGGCGACAGGGCGCCGACGCTGACCTCGAAAGCTGCCAGTACGGTGGTCGCATCTTCCAGAATGAAGGTCCCGAGGATGATCGCCACCCCCTGGACCCAGGGCGAGGACGAGGCGCCGAGCATTGAGGCGAGATAATCATGGAGCATCGTCACGGCGCTCGTCGCGGCTCGCAGTTCGCGAGCGAACCCTGGAAATCGAGAATTGCAGAGGAGAACGCCCGAGGGTTCGATCGATCCACAGGAAACTCCGCATGGCTGCGGCGCCAAAATGCCCGACGTCGCAGGCGGCCTAATGCCGGAAGTGGCGCAGACCCGTGAAGACCATTGCGATCCCGGCCGCATCCGCAGCGGCAATCACCTCAGCGTCGCGCCGCGAACCGCCCGGCTGGATGATTGCCGTGGCCCCGGCCGCGACTGCCGCTTCGAGCCCATCGGCGAATGGGAAAAAAGCGTCCGAGGCACAGACCGAGCCTTGCGTCGGCGGCGCGGCAAGTCCCGCCGCCCGGCCGGTTTCCGCCGCTTTCCATGCCGCAATGCGGACGCTGTCGACCCGGCTCATCTGGCCCGCTCCGACGCCCACCGTGGCGCCGTTGCGGGCGAACACGATCGCATTCGACTTTACGTGCTTGGCGACGGTATCCGCAAACAGCAGATCCGCCATCTCGGCCTCGCTCGGCTGGCGGCGGGTGACGATATCGACAGCCTCGGGTATCGCCTCCTTCGTGTCCCGTTGCTGGACCAGCAGCCCGCCGGCGACCGAGCGAATGGTCCACCCCGGCGCTTTCGGGTCCGGCATTTCGCCCGCGATCAGTACCCGCAGCATGGTCTTGCGCGCCAGCAGCGCAGCCGCATCGTCCCGGATCGCGGGCGCAATCACGATTTCCGCGAAGATCTCGGCGATTGCCGCCGCGGCCGCCACATCGAGACTGCGGTTGACGGCGACAATGCCGCCATAGGCGCTGACCGGGTCGCAGGCGAGCGCCTTGTCCCATGCCTCTCGCAGGCCGCCGCCGAGCCCGACGCCGCACGGATTGGCGTGCTTCACGATTACCACGGCGGGGGCGGCGAACTCCGCGGCAAGCTCAAATGCGGCGTCGGCATCGCTGTAATTGTTATAGGACAGCTCCTTGCCTTGCAGCCGGCGGGCGCTCGCGACGCCGGGGCGGCATTCGTCCGTACGATAAAAAGCGGCTTCCTGATGCGGGTTCTCGCCATAGCGCATGGGCTCGGCGAGAGCGGCCGCCAGCGTCAGGATCTCCGGATGATCGACGCCGTCTTCGGCCGCCATCCACCGCGCGATCGCGGCATCATAGGCCGCGGTCAAAGCAAAGGCCTTGCGCGCCAGGGTGCGACGCATCGCGGCGCCGACCCCGCCCTGCTGCGCCGCCAACTCGGCCAGCACCGGGCCGTAATCCGCCGGGTCGCTGACCACCGTGACGAAGGCATGGTTCTTCGCGCCGGCGCGCAGCAGCGCCGGACCGCCGATGTCGATATGTTCGATGCATTCGTCGGATTTGGCGCCGGCGGCGACGGTCGCGGCAAAGGGGTAGAGGTTGCAGATCAGCAGATCGATCTCGGCAATTCCATGCTCCGCCAGGGCGGCATGGTGATCGGGCCGATCGCGGCGCGCAAGGAGCCCGCCATGGATCGCCGGGTGCAACGTCTTGACCCGGCCATCCAGCATCTCCGGAAACCCGGTAACGGTACCAACTTCGGTGACCGGCAGCCCGGCCGCGGCAAGCTCGCGCGCCGAGCCTCCCGTCGAGATCAGGGCGATGCCGCGGGCGCACAGCTCGCTGGCAAACGGGATGAGGCCGCTCTTGTCGCTGACGGAAACGAGGGCGCGGCGGACCGGGCGCGGCAGCGACGTCATGGCGGAGGTTTCCTGATCGAACGCGATGCCGGTATACGGCCCGTCTTCAGGCCCGGCAAGGCGGGCTTTGCACGAGCCGGAGCATGAACCCGGGTCAAGTCCCAAAGGAGCAGCGCGACGATCGCGCCAGCAGCGGCCAAGGCCCACAGGCCGAGCCCGTTCTCGGCCGCCCAGCCGCACGCGATCAGCCCCGCATCAGCGGCGATGACGCGCCGGACGACGGCGGCGTGCCCCCACCCGCGCTGCACGGCACGCTGGTAGAAATGCTGACGATGGGCCTGCCAAACCCGTTCCCCCCGCAGCAGGCGGCGGATCAAGGTGATCGTCGCGTCCGCCAGAAAATACAGCGGCAGCACGAGTGCGATCTTCCATCGGCCGCGAGCCGCGAGGTCGAGAAGCAGATACCCGAGCAAATAGCCCAGCGGCACGCTGCCGACATCGCCGAGAAAAATCTGCGCCGGGGCCCAGTTCCATACCAGGAAGCCGAGCGCGGCGCCAAGGATGCAGGCGGCCAGAGCGGCTTGACCCGGATCGAACCCGACCCCCGCAGCCGCGAATACCAGCAGCCCCAGCGCGATCGCGGCCGTCTCGCTGCCGGCAATGCCGTCGATCCCGTCCATGAAGTTGAACAGGTTGATGAACCATAGCCACACCAGGCCGGCAAACGCGCGATCCAAGGCGGGACCGAGCCAACCCTGGAAGACGCCGGGTTGCGGCAACACGAAAAGACCGAGCGTAACGGCCGGGAGCTGCACCACCAGCCGCAGCGCGGGCGGCAGGGTGCGCACATCGTCGATCCATGACACGATCGCGAGCAGGCTGGCCAGGATCGGGATGGCCATCGTCGCGGGAGAGTAGCCAATCGCCTGGTTCAGCGCCGTCCAGGCGATCAGAACCGCTGCGATCGGCGCGATGCCGCCGCCGCGTGGGGTCGGAATTTCGTGGGAGGAACGCTCGTTCGGCCGGTCGAGCATGTCGCGACGGCGCAGCAACGGGATCAATGCCCGCGTCCCGACACAGGATGCCACCCCGACGGTGGTCGCGACGGCGGCGAACTGACCCCAGTCGGACATCGTGGGTGCAGATACGACCGGCTAGGACCGACCTGTATGGTCCGGGCTCGCGCCCGTCGCGTCGCGGCGGATCGCCCAGCGCACCGAGCTGCCGCCGCTGGCTACCCGGCCGCTCAGCACGATCTGCAACGTCTTGCGCAGCTCGCCGGAGCCGAGATAGATGCTCTCGCCCAGGTTCATATCGGCACCGCTGGCGCGCATGCGCCAGGTCGCGCCGCTCGGCAGCCGCAGCAGCGCCGCCGTGCCGTCCGGGGCGAGCGAAGCCTGAACCGTCGGGTGCAGGTGAAAGCGCACCTCGAAAGCTGCGCCGGAGCGGCCGCTCAGCTTTTCCTCGCCCCGCAGGTCGTCCCCGGTGGCGGCGAGAAACAGCTGGCGGGCGTAGGTGAGTCCGAAGTGCTCTCGATAACCGTCATGCGTCACCGAAATCCATTGATGGCCACTGTCCTCGGCGCGCTCGCAGCGAACCGTCGTCGGCGGCCGACCCAAGGTGCCGTCCTCATGGACATCGATGACGTTGGTGTCCTCAACCACCAGCACCGAATGGGCCGCGCTGGCCCGCGTGACCCGGCGCCATGCCGGCTTCGGGCCGCGATAGGCGCCGCAATTGACGATGATGCGCTCGCGGCCCTGGCTCAGTTCGAAAGACAACAGCCCGGCATGGGCGCAGTCATCGAAGCCGCGCGCCGGCGGCTTGCCGGCATCGACGATGACCAGGCTTTTGCCGGTCTGCAGCCGCTGAAAACCGGAATGGGGCGCCGACAGCGGCGGCCGGCCTTTGGTCTCCGACCGGGTCAGCACGAGATCGACCAGAACGCCGTCCTCTTCGAACGAATCGTTGAACAGGGCGAGCCGCCGGTCACCGTGCCGGAAGAACCGCAGCATCGGCGCCATCCGGTCGATCGCGTCCTGCAGCGCCCGCGGGGTCTCGACATGGGCGGCGCGCAATACGGCCCGAGTATCGATCAGGTCCCGCAGTACCTGAAGTTGCACCGTCGGGCTGCGGGCGCGGTGACCGCCATCCGGGAGGACCTGAACCAGGAGTTCGCGTTCGAAGGCGCGCAATACCCGCTCGATGCGGTTGTGCGAGGCGCCGAGCGCCGCGAGACCGGCGGCCAGGCCCTTCAGCGCACGCAAACGCGCCGCCCCGGCCAGTTCCCACGAGGCGGTGCGCGCCAGATGGCGAAGCTGGCCGCCGATGCTCGCCAGCATGCCGCGCCGCAGCCCCTGGTCGGACTCGCGGCCGGCCAGTTCGTCGAAATGCATGATCCAGGCGAAGATCCGAGTCGCCAGCACGTCCGAACGCCACGACACCGCATGCCAGGTCGGGTTTTCGGCAAGCCAGCTCTGCACCAGCGCCCGCGCCGCCTCGCGCGCGGCCCCGCCGACGGTGCTCAGGTCGGAAAGCCATGCAAAACCGTGCCACGCGGCCAGCCACTCGGTGCCGACCGCGGGCGGAAACCAGATCGGCGACGGATTGCGGACCAGTTCGCCGGCGAGCTCGATCTCGCCGCCGAGCAGAGCGGCGCCGCGCTTCGGATCGCCCGGCCAGCGCTGGCCGATGCGCAGCCGCAGATCGCCAGGGACGCGGCCGATCAACGTGTGGCGGTAAAGCGGGCCAGCAGCGAGCGCGCGCAGCGCGTCCCGCCGTAATCGCGTCAAGAGGTTCGGCGTCTCCGGCAGCGGTAGGCGGACAGGACCGCGCAAAGGGCGCTGCGGCCGGATCGAGGCCGATTTCATGTCGGCGACACCGTCGCGAAACGTTCTGCCGCAGCAACCGCTCGGAAAACGCGAACGGCGCGCCGGCCGGTTTGAGCCATCCCGCTTCGTAACAAGGAAATGCGCCAGCCGCAAGCAGCGCACCTGCACGAGCCGCGCATCGCAGATGAACGACCGCGCCGGCCGGATCAGCTGTCGAGGCGGATCAGGCGGGCGCCGAAAAAGCCGTCGAGGCCGTCATATTCCCCGAGATGGCATGGCAGCGTCCGCAGATCACCCTCGGCGCTGATCCATTCGGCGCGGCCGCCGATCTCGCCGGCTTCGACCGGCTGTCTCACAACGGGTGCACCGCGTCGCAGCAGGGCATCGATCCGATGCGCCCCCTCCTCGGGCTCCAGCGAGCAGGTGCAGTAAACCAGCATGCCGCCCGGCCGCAGCATCTCGATTGCCGCCTCGAGCAGACCTTCCTGCACCGCCGACAAGCGCGAGACGTCTTCCGGCACCTTCAGATGCGGCACGTCCGGATGGCGGCGGATCGCCCCGGTCGCGGTGCAGGGCGCGTCGAGCAGGACCGCGTCCGCGGGATGCTCCGGTCGCCAGGTCAGGGCATCCGCCGCCACGGCCGCGGCCGGCAGGTGCAGCCGGTCGAGGTTGCCGACAAGCCGTTCAAGCCGCCGCGGCGAGCGATCGATCGCGGTGACGCTGGCGCCGGCGCTCGCAAGCTGTGCGGTCTTGCCGCCCGGGGCGGCGCAGAGATCGACGACCTCTCGCCCGTGCAGCGGTCCGAACAGGCGTACCGGCAACGCCGCCGCAGCATCCTGGACCCACCACGCGCCCTCGACATAGCCCGGCAGCGCCGAGACCGAGCCTCCGGCCGGGCGGCGCAAGGTACCCGTCGGCAGCCGCATCGCCGCCAGTCTCTCGCACCAACCTGCCTCCTCGGTCCGCAAGGTCAGGTCTAGAGGGGCTTCCTTGAGATGCGCCGCTCCGATCGCCCGCGCGACCGGTTCGCCATAAGTCCTGCTCCATGATTGCCACAACCAATCCGGGGTGTTGAGGCGGGGCGCATCCTGCCGGGAGGTAAGTTCCGGGCCGTCCAGGCTCAAGCGCCGCAGCACCGCATTGACCAGCCCCTTATGGGACAGGAACCCGCGGCCATGAGCGAGATCGACGCTGGTCGCGACCGCGGCGTGCGGCGGCGTGCGCAGGAACAGCAGCTGCGCGGTGCCGAGCCGCAGGATGTCGTGCACGATCGCGGCACGCGGCGCGAGCGGGGTCGCCAGGCAATGCGCGATCAGGGCGTCGATCTGGCCGAGCCGGCGCAATACGGTCGCTATCAGCAGCCGCGCAAAAGCGCGGTCGCGCCCAGGCAGCCCGGCCATCTCCGAATTCTCGTCGATGGCGTCGTCGAGGGCGCGCTTGCGCCGCAACACCGCGCCTATCAGATCGAGTGCTACCTGGCGTGCGGTCGGGGTGGACGACATCAAGGTTCTTACTGCGGCATTGGCGCGCATGGGCTCGCCCTTTGCAACGCGCCGTCCGCGAGCTTCGTTCCGGCCCGCCCCGACACCGGCAGTCGAGCCGGGAGCCGGTTTTGTCGAAGCGCCGGTAGCGGACAATGGCGCGGCTTCGTCGCGCGGTCTCGCCGTGACCGGCGCCGCGCCACAAATTCTCCCGTCGTTGACGCGTCCGGATCCTGATGAGACGCTTGCCGTTCGCTCGGCCCTTTCACCTGTGGAGCTAGCGATGCCTGATCTGCTGCCCGAGGGCATCGACGTCATCGTGGTCGGTGCCGGCAACGCCGCCACCTGTGCCGCTTTGTCGGCGCGCGATAACGGGGCGCGGGTGCTGATGCTGGAGATCGCGCCGGCGGAGGCGGCTTGCGGCAATTCGGCCTTTACCGGCGGCGCCTTTCGCGTCGTCTATCACGGCTTCGACGACCTCGCGCGGCTGATCCCCGACATCAGCGAGCACGAGCTCGCCAATGTCGATGTCGGCACCTACACCGCCGAGCAGTATTTCGACGATGTCGGCCGTCTTACCGAGTACCGCTCGGACCCCGACCTGACCGAAATCCTGATCACCCAGAGCTTCGCGGCCGGCGTGTGGATGCGCGAAAAGGGAGTGCGCTTTCAGCTCAGCCTCGGCCGCCAGGCGTTCAACGTCGGCGGCAGGTTCAAGTTCTGGGGCGGCCTCGCCTGCCACATCTGGGGCGGCGGCAAGGAATTGATGAAGGCCTTGCACGCGCGCCGCGAGCGCGAGGGCATCGCGGTGCTCTACAGCACTCCGGCAATCGCGCTATTGCAGGGCGACCGCGGAGTCGAGGGGGTGCGGGTGCGCCATCACGGGCGCCTGGTCGATCTGCGCGCCAAGGCGGTGGTGCTCGCCTGCGGCGGGTTCGAGGCCAACGCCGAGATGCGCGCCCGCTATCTCGGACCGAACTGGGATTTGGCCAAGGTCCGCGGCACCCGCTACAACACCGGGCAGGGGCTCAAGATGGCGCTCGACATCGGCGCCGCCCCGGCCGGGCACTGGTCCGGCTGCCATGCGGTGCAATGGGACCTCAACGCGCCGCCGGTCGGCGACCTCGATGTCGGCGACCGCTTCCAGAAGCACGGCTATCCGTTCGGCATCGTCGTCAACGCGAAGGGCCAGCGCTTCATCGACGAGGGCGCCGATTTCCACTCCTATACCTACGCCAAGTACGGCCGCGAGGTCATGAACCAGCCGGGCCTGTTCGCCTGGCAGGTCTTCGACCAGAAGGTCCTGCACCTGCTGCGCGACGAATACCGCATCGCCCGCACCACCAAGGAACGAGCCGACACATTCGAGGAACTGGCGGCCAAGCTCGAAGGCGTCGATCCCCGGGGCTTTCTCGACACGATCCGCGCCTTCAACGCGGCGCCGCGCCCGGACGTGCCGTTCAACCCGAACATCCATGACGGGCTGCGCACATCGGGGCTGCCGCTCGACAAGAGCAACTGGGCGCAGCGGCTCGATACGCCGCCCTTTGAGGCTTACGGCGTCACCGCCGGCGTCACCTTCACCTTCGGCGGCCTCAAAGTGTCGAACGACACCGAGGTGCAGGACGCCGCCGGTACCGCGATCCCCGGCCTTTACGCGGCCGGCGAGATCATCGGCGGACTTTATTACCACAATTACGCTAGCGGCACCGGGCTGATGGCCGGCGCCGTGTTCGGCCGCATCGCCGGCCGCACCGCAGCCGGGTACGTTCGAATGATCTGAGCGGAGAGCGGCTCACAGGTTAAGTGAAACGCGCCTCGTATTTCCGCACGATTCGGGTCAGCGCCGCGCCGTAGTCTAACTCTGTTTGGGGCTCGTCGAGCCATTTGAACAAGTAAGGCGGTTCATTGCGCGCAACAAAGCGGAGAACGATGAACTCGTCGAAAGCGGCAGCCGCACGCGAGATGAGCCGCTTTTCAGCCTCTTCGGCCTCTTGTACCGGATGTTTGTGCTTTTTGCCGTCGGTCGGCCAAGCCCTGTCGCCTTCGCGCGAGACGTATCGGTCAGCGTGATTGATACCAACAATACCGACCGATACCGGATTGCCTCCGGCATATCGAAAATGTTCGACTTGCCGAGTCAGATCACTGATGACACGGTCGATCTGTTTGATCATGGCTTTCGCCAGTGTCTTTACCTCGATACCGATTTCCACGGTCGCCAATTCGCCGCGCTTGACCCTGAATCCTGAGCCAGACATTGTCGTGCTGTTCGGCACGACCTCTCCAAAGGTGGCATCGCCGCGGCGAAACTTTATACCCCGCAGCGTATTGCTTAGGTTTAGAACGCATTGCCCCGAATCGATTCTTTCATTCAGCTTAGTTGATAGATTCAGCACATAGAGATCTTCCGGCAGTTGCCACGCGACGGAATCGCCAAGATTTGATGCGCGGTGCCGATAGAGCACCCCTTCAAAAAGGCTCCGGAAGCGATCCAGCAGAAGGTACGACAACACTCGTCTCCCAGCGCGCCGATCTCTGCACGGGCCTGCCCGATTCTACAATGACGGGCGTGTAATTCAAGTGACGCTGATCGGCAATCTCCTCTTCCATGCGGCGGATCCCGGCCTCCAGATATTCCGGTTCGATCTCGACCGAAATCGAATTTCGCCCGGCGCGAATTGCCGCGATGGCGGTGGACCCTGAGCCGGCGAACGGATCGAGCACCGTATCGCCGGCGAAGCTGAACATGCGGACCAAGCGTTCGGCAAGCTCGACCGGAAAGGGTGCCGGGTGTCCTTCGCGCAGACTGGCGCCTCGTATATCGGACCACACCGGCCGCATCCAGGCATCCATCTCGTCCCGTTGCAGCATCGAGAGCGCCTTTTGCAGCATCGGCGTGGTTCGATAGCCGCCGGGCTTGCGCAGCATCAGGATGTGCTCGTGGTCGTTCTTGATGATCGCGCCGGGCTGATAAGGCTTGCCGTAGTAGCCGCTCGACCCGCCGCCCGCCTCGTTGGTGCGGTTGCCGATCTTGAACCAAAGAATCGGCGTCAGATTGTCGAGACCGAACCGACGGCTTCGCACCTGAATATCGGCCGGCAAGGGCAGGACGCGATGCCGCCCGTCAGCCCGCCGAGGGATCAGGATGTCTCCTATGACACAGCAGACCCGGCCGCCCGGGACCAGTACCCGCTCGCACTCGGCCCACACTTTGTCGAGTTCGCCGAGAAAAGCCTCGTAATCGTCGATCCTGCCAAGCTGAGCGCCGTTTGCGCCCGAAATATAAGGCTTCAGGTTGAAATAAGGCGGCGAGGTCACGACGAGATGTACAGAATCGTCCGGGAGCGTGCCCAGATCGCGTGCGTCTCCCCGAATCATTTCGTGCCGGGTGCGATCGTAAGGCGCCGGCCACCGCTGCTCTCTGAATACCCGATTTGATGCCAGCAATGACTCGACAGCGCCCGGGCCGTTGTCGACAGCCGGTACGGAAGGCATCGTGGCCGAACTGAAAATCCGGGGGACTGCCGTAATGGCGGTGGCACTTGGAGACATTCGTGACGCGCTCCTTGGCCTCGTCTCAGGAGATGTGGTCCCGCTCGTAATTGTCTCATCCGACCGCTTGGCCAGCAAGCGCCAAGTTCTCGTTATGTTCGGAAGCACCGACATGCTTCGCTGCGCGGTGCACTTCAGCGAGACTCGTATTCAGCCGATCGCGGCGATCCAGACGAGCGAAATCCGACCAAGCGTGATCGAGCCGTTGAGGAGAGGCGAATCGGTTGACATGGGCGGGCTTGAGACCCGCCATCTCGGGAATGCTTCCGAGACCCGCGTACCTAAGTACGCGGGTCTCGGCGAAGAACGCGTGAATCTGTTACTCGGACCGGCTATGACGGCATCTGGCCCATGAAGTCGCGCTTACCGATCTCGATGCCGAGGCTGCGCAGGATGTTGTACGCGGTCGTGGTGTGGAAGTAGAAGTTCGGCATCGCGAAGTGGTACAGGTAATTCTGGGCCCGGAAACTGCGCTGCTGGCCGCCGGCCATGATCGTGACCTGCGAATCCTCCTTGCCGTCGAGCTGCTCAGGCTTGAGGGTCTTCAGGAAGTCGATGGTCTTGTCGATCCGGGACTTCATCTCTTCGAAGCTGTTGTCGATGTCGGGCAATTTGGGCACCTCGACACCGGCCGCGCGACCGGCGCCGAGCGCATGCTCGCTGGCTTGGCGCACCTGCCGGGCAAAGGTGAACATGTCGGGGTAGAGCCGCCAGTTGAGCAGCACCCCGGGATCGATCTTTCGCGCCGTGGCCTGCGCCTCGCCCTTTTCAAGGACACTTTTGAGCCCGCCGAGCAATTGCAGGAACACCGGCACCGACGCGTGATACATGCTGATCGCCATCGAAGCTTCCTCCTTGTCGTTGACCTGCCGTCGCCGCGATCTTAGCCCGGCGCGGGACAGGCGCAAGGCGGTGCGCTGTCGCGAGATGGGTGGGTAGGAGGCGGGCATGCCCGGCAGGACCGTCGCGGTGCATGACAAGATGCAGACCGGTTACCGATACCAGCTGGCGCAGCCGGCGGGGCGCCATTTCGATCCCGAGTTTCGGCCTGAGCTGACCCCGAAGGAGATGCTGCACCTCGGCGTGTTCGGCGGCAAATACATGACCGACTGCCGCGGCGAATTTCCCGCCGACTGGTTCGCCGGCGCGAAACTGGCCTGCGGCCGCCGCGACCCCTCTCTGAACTGGTTCGGGGTCATCGCCGGGCAGCCGTTGACGATGTGGCGGGAGAAGGGCTGGATCCATCCCGACGACCCGCGCGGCTGGTTTCAATGGTATTGTCGGTACCACCAGGGCCGACGCATGCCGGACGAGGATCGGCGCCAGATCGCCCGGTGGAAGGCTATGCGCCGCCACATCAGGCAGATCGAGAAGCATTGCGAAAAGGGCGACCTCGGCTGCCGCCGGCGCCAGCGGCAGGCATTGCTGCAATGGGCTTACGACAGCCGCACGATTTAGGCCCGCTGCCGCGCATGGAGAGAGATGGCAGCCCCGCCGGTCTGTGTCTGGTGACCGGGGCCACCGGCTTTGTCGGGTCGGCGGTGGTGCGCGCGCTACTGAGCGAGGGCCATCGGGTTCGCGTGCTGGCGCGCCCGCGCGGTGATCGCCGCAACCTGGCTGGCCTCGCGGTCGAAATCGCCGAGGGCGCGCTGGAGGACCGGCCGGCGCTCGCAAGCGCGGTCGCGGGATGCCGGTATCTGTTTCACGTCGCCGCCGATTACCGGCTGTGGGTGCCGGACCCGGCCGCGATGTTCCGCGCCAATGTCGATGGCACTCGCGCATTGATGCAGGCGGCCCTGGCGGCGGGGGTCGAACGCATCGTTTATACCAGCAGCGTCGCGACGCTCGGCCTCGTCGCGCAGGGCATGGCGGACGAGACCACCCCGAGCACCGCCGGCGACATGATCGGCCCGTATAAGCGCTCGAAGTTCGCAGCGGAAGAAGCGGTGCGCCAACTGGTGGCCGAGCATCGTTTGCCCGCGGTCATCGTCAATCCCTCGACCCCGGTGGGCCCTCACGATATCAAGCCGACTCCGACCGGCCGAATCCTCGTCGAGGCGGCGAAGGGCAGGATGCCGGGCTATGTCGATACCGGGCTAAACCTCGTGCATGTCGACGACGTCGCGGCCGGCCACGTGCTGGCGCTGCGACGCGGCGTGATCGGCGAGCGTTACGTTCTCGGCGGCGAAAACCTGGCGCTCGCCGACATTCTCGGCGAGGTGGCGCGGCTGGTCGGCCGCCGCCCGCCGATCCTGAAAATCCCGTATGCGGCGGTGCTGCCCATCGCAGTCGGGGCTGAGTTTTTCGCGCGGTTGACGAGGCGGGAGCCCTTCGTCACCCTGGACGGTGCCCGGATGTCACGCAAGAAGATGTATTTCAGCTCGGCAAAAGCCTCGCGCGAACTCGGCTACGCCGCCGGGCCGGCGCGCCAGGCGATAGCCGATGCGATCGCCTGGTTCGAGGCCAACGGATACCTCGCATGAGTCGCACGCGATGAGTTCGCTCGCCGCCGGCCCGCCGCCGCAATCGGATACCGTCGAAACCCCCTCCGGCAAGGGCCGCGGCGACGAGAATTTCCCGGTCGGGTCTTGGCTGATCCGGCGCGATCTGCGGCCGCATGTGCATGCGTTCTACCGTTTTGCGCGCAATGCCGACGACATCGCCGACAATCCCGGGCTTGCCGCCGACGAAAAGATCCGCCGGCTCGATCGCATGGCCGCCATCCTCGACGGCGTCCTCGGGAGCGGGCAAGACGGCACCGCGAGGGGCGCACCGGGCGAGGATGCGCCGGCGGCGGTGGCGATGCGGGAGAGCCTGGCCGCGACCGGGGTTTCGGCGCAGCATTGTCACGACGTGCTCTACGCTTTCCGGCTCGATGCCAGGAAGCTGCGCTATCGCGACTGGGACGATCTGATGGGCTATTGCCGCTATTCGGCATCGCCGGTCGGTCGGCAGCTGCTTGATCTGCATCACCAAAGCCCGGACACGTGGCCGGCTTCGGACGCGTTGTGCTCGGCCTTGCAGGTGCTCAATCATCTGCAGGATTGCGGCGACGATTTGCGGGCGCTGGACCGGGTGTACGTGCCGATGCAGGATCTCGGAGAGGCCGGATGCAGCGTCGCCGACCTGTCGCGGCCGGCGCTGACCCCCGGCCTGCGCCGAGTTCTCGACGGTCTGCTCGACCGCACCGACAGCCTGATCGCGATGGCGCGCCGTCTGCCTTGGCAGGTCTCGGCCGCGGGGCTGCGCCTGGAATCGGCGGTGATCGTCGAATTGGCGGCGCGGCTGTCGCGGAAGCTGCGTCGCGGCGACCCGCTCGCCGGCCGGGTCAAGCTGCGAAAGGCCGATTTCGCCGCCGCTTTGATACTCGGATTGGCATCCGGGATGATGCGGCGCAGCCGGCGATGAGCCAGGCTGCGGCGCTCGGTGATATCACCGCCCCGGCCGAGGAAGCCGCGCTGCGCGAAGCCGTCCGGCAGCGGGTCGAGAGCGCCGGCTCCTCATTCTATTGGGCCATGCGGCTGATGCACCGGGCGCGGCGCGACGCGATGTACGCTGTTTACGCGTTCTGCCGCGAAGTCGACGACATCGCCGATGACGAGCGCCCTGCGGCGCAGAAGCTCGCCGGGCTCGCGGCCTGGCGCGACGAGATCGATGCGCTTTACAGCGGCCGTCCGCGCCATCTTGTGGCCCGCGCGCTCAGGGAACCGATCCGCGAATTCCTGCTTCGGCGCGAGGATTTCATCACCGTGATCGACGGCATGGAAATGGACGCTGTGCGCGACATCCGCGCCCCCGACCTGGCCACCCTCGATCTCTACTGTGCGCGCGTTGCCGGCGCGGTCGGGCATCTGTCGGTGCACGTGTTCGGCGATGCGAGCGATGCCGCGCACCAAGTTGCCGAATCGCTCGGGCGCGCCTTGCAGCTGACCAACATCCTGCGCGATCTCGACGAAGATGCGCAGCGCGGCCGCCTCTATCTGCCGCGCGAAATCCTCGACCGTCACGGCATTCACGGCTGCGAACCGAGGGCTGTGCTCTCGGATCCCGGTCTGCCGGCGGCATGCCGCGACGTAGCCGCCATTGCCCAGGGCCATTTCGCAGATGCCGCGCGCGCCATCCGGCAATGCTCGCGACGCGCGATGCGGCCGGCAGCGCTGATGGGCGCATTCTACCGCGCCATGCTCGAGGCTCTGGTGCAGCAGGGCTGGGACGACCCGACACGGCGCGTCCGGCTGTCGAAATCGCGCAAGCTCTGGCTGGTGCTGCGCCACGGTCTGGTATGATCGTGTCCGGCAATCCCCCCTCCGCCAATCCGGCTGCCCGGGTGCATGTCGTCGGGGCCGGGCTGGCCGGGCTCGCCGCTGCGGTAACCTTGGCGGATGCCGGGCGGCTGGTCTCCGTGCATGAGGCCGGGCGGCAAGCCGGGGGCCGCTGCCGCTCCTTTTACGACAGCGAACTGGGCTGCCGCATCGATAACGGCAACCACCTGCTGCTCGCCGGCAATAGCTCGGCGATGGCGTATCTCGACCGGATCGGCGCGCGCGGTACGCTCGAGGGTCCGGCCAAACCCGAGTTTGCATTCGTCGATCTCGCGAATGGCGAGCGCTGGACCTTGCGACCCAATGCGGGGCGTGTTCCCTGGTGGGTCGCGAGCCCGCCTCGGCGGGTGCCGGGAACCCGGCTCCGGGATTATCTCGCCGCGGCAACGCTCGATCGCGCCGCCGCCGATGCGACGGTTGCCGAAATCCTCAGCCGCAGAGCGGTCTTATTCCGGCGCCTGTGGGAGCCGCTCGCGGTCGCGGCCTTGAACACTGCCGCCGATCAGGGCTCGGCGCGACTGTTCGGGCGGGTTCTGGCCGAGACTTTGGGGCGCGGCGGTGCGGCATGCCAACCGCTGGCGCCCCGCGAGGGCCTGTCCGAGACATTTGTCGACCCGGCCCTCACGATGCTGCGGGCGCGCCGTACCGAAATCCGTTTTGCAGTGCGCCTCAAAAGGTTGGCGCTCGAGCCGGCCCGCGTTGTCGGGCTGGTATTCGACGATGGGACGGTGGAACTTCGGCCGGGCGACGGTGTCATTCTGGCCGTGCCTGCTGCGGTCGCCGCGCGGCTCGTCCCCGATCTCGAGGTGCCCGATGCCTTCGCGCCGATCGTCAACGCGCATTTCCGCTGCGCCATCCCGGCGGTGGCGCCCCAGTTTCTCGGCCTCGTCGGCGGAACCGCGGAATGGGTGTTCCGCAAGCGCGAGGTGGTCTCGGTGACGGTCAGCGCAGCCGACCGGATTGTGGATCAGCCACCGCAAGCCTTGCGCGAAATGCTTTGGAGCGATGTGACGCGCGCTTATGGCCTCGCGCCGGGGGCGGCGCCACCGGCGCGGATCATCAAGGAGCGCCGCGCGACCTTCCGCGCCACCCCCGAGCAGCTGCGGCGGCGGCCTGATGCCGCAACAGCCTGGTCCAACCTCCTCCTCGCCGGCGATTATGTCGAGACCGGCTTGCCCGCGACGATTGAAGGCGCTATTCGCTCCGGGGTTGCCGCCGCGCATCATTGGCTCAATTCGATGCCGCAGGAGAACGGCGCGGTGGTAGACGCTGAACCCGGCCGGCGGCGGCCCGGCTCGACCATGGATAGAGAGCAAGAGCGCGCGTTGTGAGGACTACCGGAATGACTGCGGCGGAAACGCCGACCCTCGCCCGAGGGCGTGCGACGCGCGCCCTCGACTCGGCGATTGAGGGCGCAATCGATTCGCTGCTCTCGCTGCAGCAGGAAGACGGTCATTGGGTCTTCGAGCTCGAGGCCGACGCCACAATCCCGTCCGACTTCATCATGCTGCAGCATTATCTCGGTGCCGTCGATCCGAAGCTGCAAGGCAAGATCGCCAGCTATCTCCGGGACACCCAGGGTCCGCATGGCGGCTGGGCGCTGTTCCACGGTGGTCCGTTCGATCTCAGCGCCTCGGTGAAGGCGTATTTCGCGCTGAAGGCGGCCGGCGACCCGGCCGAAGCGCCCCATATGCGGCAGGCCTGCGCGGCGATTCGCGAGCGTGGCGGCGCAAGCCGGGCCAGCGTGTTCGCCCGCGTCAGCCTGGCGCTGTTCGGGCAGGCGCCCTGGTGCGCCGTACCGATCATGCCGGTTGAGATCATGCTTTTGCCGAGCTGGTTTCCGTTTCACATCGACAAGATTTCGTACTGGTCGCGCACGGTGCTGGTGCCGCTATTAGTCCTGATGGCGCTGCGGCCGCGAGCGCGCAACCCCCACGGGGTGTCGATACGCGAGCTGTTCGTCACACCGCCGGAAGAGGTGCGCGACTGGATATTGCCGGCCACCGGCTCGCCCGTCGCGCGCGCCTTCGCGTTGCTCGACCGTTTGCTGCGCGCCGCCGAGCCGCATTTCCCGGCCGATGCGCGCCGCCGGGCGATCGAAAGAGCGACCGCCTTCGTCACCGAGCGGCTCAACGGCGAGGATGGCCTGGGAGGCATATTTCCGGCGATGGCGAACGCCGTGATGATGTTCGACTGCCTCGGTTACGGGCCCGATCATCCGGACATGAGAACGGCGTTGTCCTCTGTCGGCAAGCTTCTGGTGCTCGACGGAGAGCGCGGCTATTGCCAGCCCTGCCTGTCTCCGGTGTGGGATACCGCGCTGGCCTGCCACGCCCTGATGGAGGCGGGAGAGGATCGGGTGCAGCCTTCGCTCCGCCGCGCCCTCGATTGGCTCGAAGGAAAGCAGGTTCTTGACGTTGTCGGCGATTGGGCCGCCACCCGCCCCGGTTTACGCCCTGGCGGCTGGGCATTCCAGTACGCTAATCCGCATTATCCCGATCTCGACGATACCGCGGCGGTGGCGCTCGCTTTCGATCGTTTCGACGGCGTCCGATACCGACGCGCGATCGACCGAGCGACCGAATGGACGCTGGGCATGCAATGCCGCAACGGCGGCTGGGCCGCCTTTGACGCCGACAACACCCATTTCTACCTGAATAATATTCCCTTCGCGGATCATGGCGCGCTGCTCGACCCTCCGACGGCCGATGTCAGCGCACGCTGCCTCGGCCTGCTGGCGCAGCTCGGTCACGGGCCGGAGCACCCCGGGGTCGCCGCCGCGATCTCCTTTCTGCGCCGCGAGCAGGAGCCGGACGGCAGCTGGTTCGGTCGCTGGGGGACCAACTACATCTACGGCACCTGGTCGGTGCTGGCAGCGCTGAACGCCGTCGGCTTTCCGCCCGAAGCCCCGGAGGTCCGCCGCGCCGCGGCTTGGCTGCTTGCGCGCCAGAGGGACGATGGCGGCTGGGGGGAAGGCGGCGAAAGCTACTGGCCGGACCAGCCTCATGGCAATGCGCCCTATAGCGCTCCGTCGCAAACCGCCTGGGCTCTGCTCGCGCTGATGGCGGCCGGGGAGATCGACAATCCGGCGGTAGCACGCGGGATCGAGTTCCTGATCGCGAGCCAGGACGCCAACGGCAATTGGGACGAGCCCTGGTACACTGCGGTCGGTTTTCCGCGGGTGTTCTATCTGCGGTACCATGGGTACCGCGCGTTTTTCCCGTTATGGGCGCTGGCGCGGTACCGCCGGCTCTCGGTTGGCAACTCGCACCGCGTCACCTTCGGGCTGTGAACGTGGTAACGCCTGCGCGGCGCCGTTCTGGCCCTGGTCCTGTTGCGCTGAGGCCGGCAATTATACCAGCCGTGCGGCCGAAGCCGGCTGATCGGTAACCCGACAAGGGCACGGCATGGCGCGCAGCATGGGCTTTCCGGGGCTTCGGGCGAGTTGGGAGAACGGCGTCTCGCGCCAACGCGCCGGCAACGATGCGAGCCAAAGCTCGGCAGAGTCGGCTCTTCTCGAGGCGATAATCCCCGAGCTGTATTGCGCCTCCGGCTTGGCTGCGGAAGGCAAGATCGCGCAGGCTGCCGGAATCCCGGTCGTGGTCGGCGGCGGCCATCGCGAGCGCACGACCGCCCTCGTTGACGCCATGGCGCTGCGCGCAAAATGCCTGGTGAGTTTCGGGGTTGCCGGTGGGCTGGCGCCGGGCCTGCGCGCCGGCAGCCTTGTCCTGTCGGGCGACGTCATTTCCGAGGATCAGCGCTGGTGTGTAGAGCGGTCCTTCCGGGAGCGCATCGGCGGGCTGGCGCGCGAGATCGGCGCGGTCGAAGGCCCGGTGCTTGGGGCCGCCTCGGTTCTTGCGACGCCGGTCGAAAAGGCGCGGGCCTGGAGGAAAACCGGCGCGCTGGTCGTCGATCTCGAAAGCGCTGTGGTGGCGCGCGCCGCCGATGCCGCGGGCATTCCCTTCATTGTTCTCCGCGCTGTCGCGGATCCGGCAACCCGGAAACTGCCCCCGGCGGCGCTGATCCCGCTATCCGCCAGGGGCACGCCCGAATTGCGCCGTATCCTGGCGGCGATACTGCGCCGGCCGCAGCAGATCCCGGGCTTGATCGGGGTGGCGCGCGAAACCCGCCGCGCGCTGGCGGCGCTAGCCGGCTCGGCTCGCGCCCTCGGCGCCTTCGGCAGTTCGGGAATCGGCTAGACGGGCCATCGCCGCCTCGACATGGCGCGAAAACACGTAGCTGGCCGGCCGCTGCCGATCGAGGGCAATGTCGGGCGCCATCTCGCCGATGGTCCGCACACCGCGCAACGCGACGCGGGCGGCCTTCAACGGATGACGCACCGTATCGACCACGGCGCTGGCCTCGTAACCGCTGTGCACCATGCAATCGGCGCATTTTTCGTAATTGCCGGTGCCATAGGCATCCCAGTCGGTATCCTCCATCAGCTCTTTGAAGCTGCGGGCATAGCCCTCCCCGAGCAGATAGCATGGGCGCTGCCAGCCGAAGTAATTGCGGGTCGGATTGCCCCACGGGGTGCAATGGTATGACTGGTTGCCGGCCAGAAAATCGAGAAACAGTCCCGATTGGTTGAACGACCAGCGGCGGCTTCGCTGCTCCTTGGGTTCGCGCTTGAAGATGTTGCGGAACAGTTCCTTGGTGCGCCGGCGGTTGAGGAAATGAGCCTGGTCGGGAGCGCGTTCATAGGCGTAGCCCGGCGACACCGTAATTCCGTCGATACCGAGCGCGGTCACCGTATCAAAAAAAGCGGCAACCCGCTCCGGCTGGGCCGTGTCGAACAAGGTCGTGTTGATATTGACCCGGAAGCCGCGCGCCTTGGCCGCGGTGATCGCGGCAATAGCGCGATCGTAGGTCCCGGCCTGACACACCGAGGCGTCATGATCTTCGCGGTCGCCATCCAGATGGATGGTCCAGGCAAAGAACGGGTTGGGCCGGAACAGATCCAGTCTTTTCTCGAGCAGCAAGGCATTGGTGCACAGGTAGACGAACTTCTTCCGGCCAATGATGCCCTCGACGATCTTGTCGATGTCGCGGTGCAGCAGGGGTTCGCCGCCGGCCACCACGACAATCGGCGCGCCGCATTCATCGACCGAGTCGAGGCATTCGGCGACACTGAGGCGCTGATTCAAGATGGCATCGGGATAATCGATCTTGCCGCAACCGGCGCAGGCGAGATTGCAGCGGAACAGGGGCTCGAGCATCAGCACCAGCGGATATCGCCGAACCCGCCGGAGATGGCGGCCGAGGATATAGGCGCCGACGCGAACCATCTGGTGCAGCGGAATAGCCAAGGAAACCTCTATATCTGCGATGCGCACCACCGCCGAGCGCTATTCAAGGATCTGCGGCCGTCCCTGGACAGGTCCGAACCGCATTCCGACCCCCGCCTTCACGCGCGAGACGGTGACAATGTTTCGGAACGCTTCCTGTTCTAGCGGCCGCTCTCGGAAAGTTGCGGCGGCATCCGGAAACGAACATTCTCGGTGACCCCGGGGAGGATTTCGAGTTGCGTATCGGTCAATTCCGCCAGTCGCGCGATCAGCTCCTCGACCAGCTCGGCGGGGGCCGACGCGCCGGCGGTAATGCCGATCGCCGACACGCCGTCCAGCCAGCGCGGGTTCAGGGCGCGCGCATCCTCGATCAGGTAGCTCGGCACCCCGCTTTCGGCGGCGATTTCCCGTAGCCGGTTCGAATTGGAGCTGTTCGGCGCGCCGACCACCAGCACGACATCGACGATCCGGGCCAGTTCGCGAGTCGCGCGCTGGCGATTCTGCGTCGCGTAACAGATGTCCTTGGTGTCGGGCCCGACGATCGAGGGAAAACGCTCCTTGAGAGCCTCGATCACGGCGCGGGTGTCGTCCACCGACAAGGTCGTCTGCGTGATGAAGGCAAGCTTGTCGGGATCGGCGACGCGCAGCGCATCGACCTCTTCGGGCCGCGAAATCAGGTGCACTCGGCCGGTAATCCGCCCCATGGTGCCTTCAATTTCGGGGTGGCCGGCGTGGCCGATCAGGATGATTTCGCGCCCCTGATTGGCATAGCGCTGGCCTTCAATGTGCACCTTCGAGACCAGCGGACAGGTTGCATCGATGACGGGCAGGCCGCGTTCGCCGGCGCGCTGTTCGATCGCGCTCGCGACCCCGTGGGCGCTGAAGATGGTCACGGCGCCAGGCGGGATCTCGTCGATCTCGTCGACGAAGCGGGCGCCCTTGGCGCGCAGCCGCTCGACGACATGCCGGTTATGCACGATCTCGTGGCGGACATATATCGGCGGCCCATACTTTTCGAGCGCCCGCTCGACGATCTCGATTGCCCGTTCGACCCCGGCGCAAAAGCCTCGGGGCTGGGCCAGCACCACTTGCATCGCCTCTCCTCAATACCCGCGAACCGCCTGAAGCCGTCATTGGCCCCTCCCCCCGCGTCGGTCGGCGACCAAGGGGCACCACGCACGGCCACCTTCTACGAAGCGTTATCCCTGCCATAATTTCTGCCGGGCTGCACGTGCAAACGTTGGGGGGCGATAGTCGTCCGGCAGGGCGCATGGACCCGCGACATCGAGCCCGGGACGGCAAAAAACGGTTGCATAGTCGATTACAGTTTGGTTCGTCTCCGGTTCGAATCCACCCCGTCTTCGCCTGGTCTAGTGGTCATATGCCGATTTCACGACGCATGCTGTTACTGTTTCCTGCTGCCGGGCTTGCCGTGCCTGTGTCTGCCTTGCCTGAGGACGCACTGGCGGAAGATAGCCCGGCGACGGCGACGATCGAGCGTTTCTACGACGGCCTGCTCGGGGTAATGCGGGCGGGTCGGCAACTATCGTTCGATCAGCGTTATGACCGGCTGCGGCCGATCATCCTGGGCGCTTTTGATCTCGCCCAAATGACCCGTCTCGCGATCGGGCCGCTGTGGCCGCAACTGCCGCCGGCGCTGCAGCAGCAGCTCAGCGACGCGTTCACGCATTACACGGTGTCGGTCTACACCAATCGCTTCGACGGCTATTCCGGCGAGCGCTTCGAGGTCGATCCGCACTCCGTGCCGAATGCTAACGGGGTCGTCGTGCAAAGCCGACTGATCCAGGCCAGCGGCGAAAAGGTGATGCTGAACTACCTGATGCGCGAGGGTGCGGCCGGCTGGCAGGTTATCGACGTGTATCTGAGCGGCACCGTCAGCGAGCTGGCGACGCGCCGCTCCGAATTCGCGACGGTGCTGCGGCGTGACGGGCCGGAGGGGCTGGTGCGTAACCTCGACCAGCGCGCCGCTGCATTACGGACGGGTTGAGCCGGCGCTCGGGATCACCAGCAGCGGCCCTTCTTCGGGATCGAGGTCGGCACCCGGCGAGGAGGTCGCCCCCGGCGTCACCGATGGCCGCGGCCCGGCTGTCCGCTCGGCGGGAGGAGAGCCCGCGCTGCCGGGATCGTTGTAAATGCTCTGGTCGGGGGTGGGCGCCGCTCCGTGGCGCAGCTCCGCGGCACGCTGCTGCTGCGACAGGCTGCGCAGCTCGGCGTAGAAATCGAGCGAGTTCTTTTCAAGCTGGTCGAGCACATCGAGGACTCGCGCCCGCTGATCGACACCGCCGGCGACGAAGCGGCCGATCGTAAGCTGCTGCAGGCCTTTCGATTCCGCGAGGATCGTGAATGGATCGGCGTAGGAATCGATCCCCATCCCGACGGCGTCGCGCGGATTGGAAGGTCCAAGGATCGGAAGGATCAAATAGGGCCCCTCGGGAAGACCCCACACAAACAGCGTCTGCCCGAAATCGGCCGGCTGCCGGTCGAGCCCCCATTGTCCCGCAACATCGAAGATACCGCCGACCCCTGCCGTCGTGTTCAGGCCGAACCGGCCGAGCGTGATGCCGGCGCGCTTGAACTCTCCCTGCAGGACGTTGTTGATGAAAAGCGTCGGTTCCTTCATGTTGTCGAGGACGCGGCGGATCGCGTTGCGGGCGTCCTCCGGTAATACCGCGACATAGGCCTTCGCAACCGGCTTGAGCAGGAGGCCGTCGACGAACTGGTTGACGTCGAGGATCTTGCGGTTGACCGGCTCAAACGGATCGTTGCTGGCATCGAGGACGGCGGTGGCGGACCCCTTGTCAGGCGCGGTGGTGCAGCCTCCGACGGCCGAAAGCACGAGGAGGCCTGCGACAATGCCGCAGTTCAAGGCTCCGAAGGCCGCGGCGGTCGGTTCTCGCACGAGCAATTCCGGAAACGGGGAAAAACGGCTTCGCGGCTGTATTGGGGACGCGCCGTCATCGTCGACAATCCCCGACGCGAAGGCAACCGCAAAAACACGCGTGGCGGGAATCGCCTCTGCCGCCCTCGTTGAGGCATGATCGGGCTCGCTCTCGCCATCCTCGCCCTGTTGCCGGCGTGGGCCTATCTGGCGTGTGCCGTGCTCGCTTCGGCGCGTTTCGCGCGACGCCGAATCGAGATGCAGCCGCTGCAGCCTCCCGTCTCGGTGCTGAAACCGCTGCACGGCGCGGAGCCCGGCCTTTATGAAAATCTGCTCTCCTTCGCCGAACAGGATTATCCGGCAACGCAGATCGTGCTTGGGGTACGCAATGCCGACGACACTGCGGTGCCGATCGCACGACGACTGATTCGCGATCAGCCCTCTCGCGACATCACTCTGGTCGTCGATCCACGCACGAGCGGCAGCAACCTCAAAATCGCCAATCTCGAAAACATGCTGGGTGCGGCTCGTTATCGTCTGCTGGTGCTGGCCGACAGCGACATGCGGGTCCGCCGCGACTATCTTGCGGCGGTCACCGCCCCGCTCGCCGATCCCGGGACCGGCGTCGTAACCTGCCTCTACAAGGGTATTTCAAGCGGGGGGCTGTGGTCCGATCTCGGAGCGATGCACATCAATTTCGGCTTCCTGCCGAGTGCGCTGGTGGGGGACATGCTGGGAACCGGCGGAGGCTGCTTCGGCGCGACGATTGCGCTGCGGCAGGAGGTGCTGGAACGGATCGGCGGTTTTGCGCCACTGCGCGACGAACTCGCCGATGACCACCGCATCGGCGCGGCGGTGCGCGAACTGGGGCTGGCGACGGTGCTGTCCCCCTTCCTCGTCGAGAACTGCGTCAACGAGCCATCCTTTGCCAGCCTTTGGGGCCATGAATTGCGATGGGCCCGCACCGTGCGCGCGATGGCGCCGTTGGGCTTTGTCGGCTCGGCGATCACGCACGGGGTTGCCATCGCAGTGCTGCTGGCGCTCGTGTCCGGAATGGGCTTGACGGGGTGCGGGCTCGTGGTGATCTGCTGCCTGCTGCGATGGGCTGCGGCGGGCGCGATTGCGCGCCGGCTCGGCCTGCCGGTGCGCAGATTGTGGCTGCTGCCCTTTCGCGATCTATTGTCGTTTGCCGTGTTCCTCGGCAGCTTCGGCGGACGCAACGTGCATTGGCGGGGGCAGGTTCTGCGCGTCGGGCCGGACGGGCGCATGACCGTTGCCAGGGCTGTTGAAGGAGATAAGGTCGCATGATGAAGACGCTGTTTCTGCACCCGCCCTCCTTCGACGGGTTCGACGGCGGTGCCGGTTCGCGCTATCAGGCCCGGCGCGAGATTCGCTCGTTCTGGTACCCGACCTGGCTCGCCCAGCCCGCGGCCCTGGTGCCCGGCAGCCGGCTCGTAGATGCGCCGGCGGCGCGGCTGCGGCTCGACCAGGTCCTGCCATTGGCGCGCGATTACGAATTGCTGGTGATCCATACCTCGACCCCCTCCTTCGCCGCCGACGTCAAGGTCGCCGAGGCGATGAAGGAGATGAACCCGCGCCTGAACATCGGGCTGGTCGGCGCCAAGGTGGCGGTCGAGCCCGAGGCCAGCCTTGAAGCGTCCTCGGCGCTCGATTTCGCGGCGCGCGAGGAATTCGACTTCACGATCCAGGAAGTCGCCGCGGGGCGCGCCTTCGATGCAATCGACGGCCTCAGCTATCGCGGTCCTGGCGGCGCCGCGGTTCACAACCGCGACCGCGCCGTGCTCGAGGACATGGACCGGCTTCCCTTCGTGACCGAGGTCTACAAGCGCGATCTGCACATCGAGGATTATTTCATCGGCTATCTGAAGCACCCTTACCTGTCGCTTTACACCGGGCGCGGCTGCCGCTCGAAATGCACCTTCTGTCTGTGGCCGCAAACGGTCGGCGGCCATCGCTATCGCGTGCGCAGCGTCGGTCACGTGATCGAGGAGATCCGCCTCGCGAAGAGCTATTTCCCGCAGGTCAAGGAGTTCTTCTTCGACGACGACACCTTCACCGACGACCGGCCGCGGGCCGAGGCCATCGCGCGCGAACTCGGCAGGCTGGGCGTCACCTGGTCGTGCAACGCCAAAGCCAATGTGCCGCGCGCGACGCTCGAAATTTTGCGCGACAACGGGCTGCGGCTGCTCCTGGTCGGCTACGAGACCGGCAACCAGCAGATCCTGAACAACATCAAGAAGGGCATGCGGATCGACATCGCGCGGCGCTTCACCAAGGATTGCCACGAGCTCGGCATCACGATCCACGGCACCTTCATCCTGGGCCTGCCGGGCGAGAGCAAGGAGACGATCGAGGAAACCATCCAATTCGCCGCGGATATCAACCCGCACACGATCCAGGTGTCGTTGGCGGCGCCCTATCCGGGCACCGAGCTGTACCGGCAAGCGGTCCATGAAGGCTGGCTCGATATCGCCCATGCCGAGCTGATCGACGACAACGGCGTGCAGATTGCGCCATTGCACTACCCGCATCTGACACATACCGAGATCTTTGATTCGCTGGAAACCTTCTACAAGCGCTTCTACTTTCGCCGCAAAAAGATAGCTTCCCTCGTCGCGGAGATGATCAAAAGCCCCGAGATGATGCGCCGCCGCTTGCGTGAAGGCGTCGAGTTCTTCCAGTTCCTGCGCCACCGCGAGATGGCCGGCTGAAGCGGCCATTGGAAGTTATCGAGTGGTCCTCAATAACATTCAAGTAAACCCTGGGATATCGAAGATACAGCTGCGCTCAGAATCCCTTGAGAGATGGCTTCAGCGGAGCCCTCCATCGGTCTTATGCCACTATACTGATCAGTCGGGTTTGCGCGGTATCATTGCAAGTGGCGAGCTCTGGGCCACCAAAGTACAGTATATGAATGATACTACCGAATTCAAGCTGGCGATCGATGTCGCTGAGACTGTGCTTAAGACTAAATTCGGGGACTCCTCCGCCGAAACGTTTGATCTGGCTCGAAGTATTTTGTCTCGCCTTCGGGGAATTTCTCACGCAAATATCTGCACGGTGTCGTTTTGTGAAAACCCCGATTTGCTGAGTCAATGGCGCGGGTACTCCGGCAAAACCGCCGGATATTCAATTGGATTGCGCGCCGATGCACTTTTAAGTGTGGCCAAGGAGCAAGGTTGTCAGCTTGGTGCTTGTATTTACTCGAACCGAGATCAAAATATTATCGTGCAAGAGTTAATTGACGATCTGGTCCAGAACTTCGTTGATCTCAGGCGCGTCCAAGATCTACATACAGCTTGCCTTCATCTTCGGAATTGCTTTCAGATGTCCTTGGTCAAATGCGGCGCCTTCTTCAAAGACGAATCGTTTAAAGAGGAAAATGAGTGGAGAATAGTTACCTCTCTGAAAGGCTATAATGACGATGAATTCGATTTTCGCGAAGGTACCTCGATGCTTGTCCCGTATTGTAAGGTCCCCATTCGAGGTGATTCCTGGGAAGGGAAGATATCCTCAGTTGTCGTGGGTCCTTGCCCTCATCCGGAAGAGGCGAAGAAAGCTGTGGAAGGTTTGTTAATCAAGTACTCTGCCGAGTCCGAAGATCGAGGTAGCTCGGGTTCAGTCACACCGTCCAAAATTCCCTATAGACATTGGTAGGTGCTGCGGTAGCTCGATTAATTGTCTGCGCCGACGATTTCGGGTTCGATCCGGCGGTCAACGAGGCGGTCGAGCGGGCATATCGAGACGGCATCCTGACCTGTGCGAGCCTGATGGTTGCTGCGCCGGCCGCGGCGGATGCAATCGCGCGGGCCCGGCGGCTGCCCGGGCTGCGCGTCGGGCTGCATCTCGATCTCGTCGACGGGCGTCCGGTCTTGCCGCCCGGCGAGGCGCCTGGCCTGGTCGGGCGCGACGGCCGCTTCCGCCATAATATGGGCGCGGCGGGGTTCCGGTTTTTCTTCCTGCCCGATGTCCGGCGCCAGCTCGCGGCCGAGATCCGCGCCCAGTTCGAGGTATTCCGCGCGACCGGCCTCGCGCTCGACCATGTCAACGGCCACAAACACATCCAGCTGCACCCGACGGTGGCGCGGCTGATCGTCGAGATTGGTCGCGACTATGGTCTCCAGGCGGTGCGACTGCCGGCGGAGCCGGTGCCGGTGCTGCGCCGCGCCTTCCCGCGCGAGCGCCATCGGCCACCGTTTTATGCGCCGGCAGCTGCGGCGCTGCGGCGGCGGCTGCGCCGTGCCGGGTTGGTCACGAACGAGGCGGTGTTCGGGCTGGCCTGGAGCGGGGCTATGACCGAGGAACGGGTGCTTGGTCTGCTCCCCCATTTGCCGCCTGGAATCAGCGAAATCTATTGTCATCCCGCCGTCGAGCGCAGCCCCGCCATTTCCGAGGCGATGCCCGGGTATCGTAACGTCGAGGAATTCGCGGCATTGACCAGTTCCGCCGTCAGATGCCGTATCGCGGAACTCGGCATCGCGCTCGTCGCTTACGGTGATGTTGCCGGCTTGCCCGGCTGATCCATCGCCTCCTGCCGCACCGGCGCGGGGCCGAGCAAGGCCGGCAAGACCAGCAATGTGCAAAGCAGGGTAAAGCCGAGCGACAGCGATAAGAGCTTGCCCATTTCCGCCGTTCCGGGATGGTTCGACAGAGCCAGGCTGCCGAACGCCAGCCCGGTCGTCATCGCGCTGAACACGACCGCCCGGGCCGTGCTCGACTGCAGGTGCCGGGTCAGCCCGGCGCGCCAGTTCATGACAAAATAGATGTCGAAGGCGACCCCGATGGCGAGCAGCAATGGCAACGCGATGATGTTGGCGTAGTTCAGCGGCAGGCCGATCACGACCGTGGTCGCGAGCGTCAGGATGGCGGCCAGGAACAACGGCGCGATGACCAGCGCGATGTCGCGCACCCGGCGCAGCACGATCGCCAGCAGCGCCGTGATCGCCGCAACCGCGATTATCCCGGCCTGCACGAACGCGCCGCTGATCGTGCGGCCCGATTCCTGGATCGTAACCGGCGTTCCGGTCGCATCCGGGGCGACACTGCGCACCGCCGCGACAAAGCGCTCGAGCACCGCGTTGTCGCGCGCGTCGCCACGTGGGAACACCTCGACCCGGGCTCGCCCGTCCGGCGCAATCCAGCTCTCGCGCAATTCCGACGGCAATGTGTCGAGAGTGACCGGCTTCGCCTGCAATGCCTCGCGCAGCAGATCGAGTTGGTGCAGCAAACCCGACATGACCGCTTCATGTAGCGGCGCGACAATCCCCGGCCCGCGCGCGATCGCCGCGCCCAGCGCCTTCCACAGCCGTGCCGCCGGACTGTCGGGGCTGGCGGTGGCGAATGGTTGCAGCGCATCCCGACACTCGGCCATCGCGCTCAGCGTCTGTTCGTCGCTCGGCGGCGTCGAAATCGAGATCGGGGTCAGGGTCGGCCCCAGCAGCAGCGCCAGGTCCTGGATGATCGCGAGCTTCTGGTCCTGGTCGTCCGGGATGTAGCTGGCGGCCGTCACTACTTGCGCGACCTCGGGCAGCTGCGAAAGCCGGTCCGCCATGACCCGCGCCGCGTCAAGCGACGGCATCAAAATTTCTGCCGTATATGGGGTCGTGCTCGGATCGGCCATCATGTCGAACAGGGCTGAGACCGATTCGCTTTCCGGGTCCTTGAGGTTCAGCGGGTTGAAGTCGAAGCGGAGATGCGGCAGCAGCGCCAGCCCCCCGGCCGCCGACAGCAACGCCGCGCCGATCACCCACGACCTCCGGGCCAGCAGAAAGCGGTCGAGCGGCGCCGCCCTGCGGAAGCCGACCGGCTCGAGCTCGCCGGCCGGCTTCAGCACCGTCAAGAGGGCAGGCAAAAGCGTGAAGTTCAGCACGATAGCAACCAGCATCCCGACCCCGGCAATGAGGCCCAGCTCGCGGATTCCCGCATAGTCAGTCGGCAGGAACGAGAGGAAACCGATCGCGGTCGCGCTCGCCGCCAGCAGTAGCGAGCCCGCCAGCGACTGGCCGGTGTCGCGCAAGGCCGCCGCGAAATCGCCCCGCCGGTAGCGCCGGTCGCGGTAGCGGATGCTGAACTGGATGCTGAAATCGACCGCCAGCCCGATGAACAGCACCGCGAAGGCGACCGAGATCAGGTTCAGCGAGCCAATCGTCGCCGCCGCGAAGCCGGCGGTAAGAAGCAGCCCTGCCCCCAGCGTCAACAGGATCGCGGCGACCAGCTTGGTCGAGCGCAGCGCCGCAAACAGCACGCCGCAGATCGAGACTAGGGACAGGATGATCGAGCGTGCGGCGCCGGTGCGCAGCGTCGCGAACTCCTCGTCATCGAGCGCCACCGGCCCGGTCATACGAACCTGCACCCCATTGGCCGGATCGAGCGCGAGTTCGACGGCAAGCCGACGCACTTCCGCCTGTGCGTTGCCGCCCGGTTCGAGCGAAGCGAAATCAAGAACCGGCTGGGTCAGAACGAACCGCCGCTGATCGCGCGGTCGAGCCGGCCGCCCGGTCAGCATCTGTTGCCATGACAGGCTTTCGGGTTGGCTCTGCACAACTCGCGTCAAAGCCCCGGCAATCGCCGTCAGCGACGGGCCGAGCTGATCCAGCGTCATCTGGCCGCTATTGGCGGCGCGGACAAACAGGCTCAAGGCGGCAAACAGACCGCGCAGACTCGGGTCTTGCGCCAGGCTGCCGAGCAGAGGCTGCGCCGCGATCATCTGCTGCGATATCGATCGCAGCTCGTCGATCGGCAGGAACAGCAGCCCATTTTGCTCGAAGAACGGACCGCCATCGGGCCGCCGCACATCCTTGAACAGCTGCGGTTCGGCCTGCAGCCGGGCCGCGAGAGCAGCGGCGGCGCTGTCGGCGAGTTCGGGGGTACGCCCATCGATGATGACGGCAAGCAGATTTTCGTTCTGCGGAAAGGCGCGATCGAGGGCGATCTCGCGCGCGCGCCAGGGAAGGCCGGTGGGCAGCATGCGCTCGATGTTGGTGTCGATCGCGAGATGACCGGCGGCATACCAGCCCGACCCAAGCGCGCCGAGCAGCCCCAGCATCGTCATGCCCAAGGCATGGCGGCGGGCGAACTCGATCATTTGCACAATGACGACAGCGATCACGCGGGCATCTCGGATTTCGCCTCGCTCAGAATGAGGCCCTATGCCGCAAATGCAGGCGAGGGCCGGTGACGAGAGATGGAGGTTCGGCGGATTCAGCTTCTACCAAAACGGCAATTTGGTGAACGGGACGGTAAAATCGCCGCGAAAATTCCGATCTGAGGTCACAAAGCGGACACGCTCCTGCGCGAGCTTGCATAGGATTTGAAGATGATGGAGGGGAACATGGACCGGGGCTTCAATTGCCGCCGCTATGAGCCAGACCTCGAGGATCTGCTGTCCGACGAAATGATGACGCCCGTGCTGCGCAGCGCCGGGCTCGGCGCGCAGGAGGTTCGCGAGCTGATCGCACGCACGGCCCGTCGCCGCGACGAGCGCGATGCCTTCGGCGAGGGCGGCCGCGGCCCCTGATATTACGCCGCCGAAGCAAGCGGGCAGAGCGCAGGGAGTTTGATCCGGACTCGCAGGCCTGGGCCATTATCGCCCAGTTCCACCGTGCCTTCATGCAGGCGGACAACGGCCCGCACCAGGCTGAGGCCGAGCCCGTTTCCCGGCGAAGTCCGACTGCGCTCGAGACGCACGAAACGGTCGAACACGGCTTGCCGCTCGGCCTCGGGAATGCCGGGACCGCGATCGGCGATTTCCACGGTTGCCCGTCCGCCGCGGCAGAACACCCGAATCGAAATCTCGCCGCTGTCGGCATATTTGAGGGCGTTATCCAGAAGGTTGGCAATCGCCTGTGACAACAGGTGGCGATCACCGCGGATCAGTATCCCGGGTTCGCTCTGCAGCCGCAGCGCGAACCCGCGCTCCTCGGCCACGGGTTCGTAGAGCTCGGCGGCGCTGCGGGCGATTTCGCCCAAATCGAGCTGCTCGGTCCGTACCCGGCTCGCCCCGGCTTCCGCCTCGGCGATACTGAGCAGCGAGTTGAAGGTGGCAAGCAGCCGATCGGCCTCCTCGATCGCGGCGCGCACGGCCTCTTTCTGGGCGGCAAAATCTCCCGGGCCGATCAGGCTCAGTTCGAGGCGGGCCCGCAGCCGCGCCAGTGGCGTCTTCAGATCGTGCGCAACGCTATCAGTCACCTCGCGCATGCCGGTCATCAGCCGCTCGATCTGGTCGAGCATGCCGTTCAGATTGGCCGCGAGCTGGTCGAATTCGTCGCTGCTGCCGCGCAGCGGCACCCGATCCGAGAGATTGCCGGCCATTACCCGCTCCGCCGTGCGGTTCACCTGCTCGACGCGGCGAAGCAGGTTGCGGCTCATCAACGCGCCGCCGACCACCCCTAGACTGAGCGCAAACAGCCCGGCCCACAGCAGAGTCATCTTGACGCGTTCGCGGAAAAAGGCGGCGTCGCTGATGTCGCGCCCGACCAGAAGGCGGAACCCGTCGGGGATGATGAACAGCATGCCTTGCGCAGAGCGGGTCTCGACCCCGCTCCTGCCATGTCTTTCGATTGTGAAAGACAGCGGCCCCGAGCGCGGCGCAGCGCCGGCGGGCCACGCCGTGATGTTGCCGGCCAGCGGCCTGCCGTCGCGATCGGTGACCAGGTACACCATGCCGTCGCCGCGATCCCCGGCGCTGCGCGCCGCGACGATCTGGACGAGGCCGCTCAACCCGCGCTGCGCGTACTGCTCGGCCAGCCCGGTAATCTCGGCGTCGAGCGTCGCCTCGGTCTGGCGCTCGATGAAATCGGCGCTTGTCCAATAGACGAACAGCAGCACCCCCAGCACCGAAACCGCGAACACGACGAAGTACAGCGCCGCCAGGCGAAAGGCATGCGTCCGCACCAGGGAGCTGGCATGGCGCCAGATGGCGGTCGCGCCGTCGGGCCAGCGCAGGGCAACGAGCGGATGATCTGCTTCAAACACGGGCGCCGATCCGCACTCTTGCCAGTCTAATCGGCCGAGCGCAGGCAATAGCCAGCGCCCCGAACGGTGTGCAGCAGCGGCCGCTCGAAATTCTTATCGATCTTCTGGCGCAGGCGGCTGACATGCACGTCGATAACGTTGGTTTGCGGGTCGAAATGATAATCCCACACGTTTTCGAGCAGCATCGTACGAGTCACGACGTGGCCGGCGTTGCGCATCAAGTACTCAAGGAGCTGGAACTCTCGAGGCAACAAATCGATAGCCTTGTCGCCCCGCCGGACGGTACGGGTGAGCAGGTCGAGTTCCAAATCGGCGACGTGCAGCTTGGTGGCGGCCCCGGTCGTGGCCCCGCGCCGCAGCAGCGCTTCGATACGCGCCAGCAATTCGCTGAACGCGAACGGTTTCACCAGATAGTCGTCGCCGCCGGAGCGCAGACCCTTAACCCGATCGTCGACGCTGCCCAGGGCGCTGAGGATCAGGGCCGGGGTGCGGATCTCGGCGGCCCGCAGCGCTCCCAAAATCGCCAGCCCGTCCAAACTCGGCAGCATGCGGTCGAGCACGATGGCATCGTAGCTGCCCGAACTCGCAAGAAACAGGCCCTGGCGGCCATCGGGCGAATGATCGACCGCATAGCCGCTCTCGCTCAATCCTTTGACGAGATAAGCGGCGGTCTCACGATCGTCTTCGACGACGAGGACCTTCATTTGTGTCTTCCGCTCGAGCTGCCGCGTTAAGCGGTTGCTAAGGATTTTAGGCGAAAGCTCAATGAATACATGAGTATGCGACGGAACTTGGTCATGACTTCTATGTTGGCTCGCGACGAGTGCCTGTCTGCCGGCCGCGAGCTCAGGCGTAATTTTGATGGCGTCTCGGAAGTGGTGTGCGTGCAACAGAGCGACAAGCCGGTCAGCATCCTGATAGTCGAGGACGATGCGCTGATCGCCAGCTACATCAAAGAGGTGCTGGCCGAATCGGGTTTTGGGGTGGCTGGAGTCGCCGCCTCGGGACCGGCGGCGATATCGCTTGCCGCGGCCGAAAGCGCCACCCTGGCCCTTGTCGATATCAAGTTGACCGGGCCGATGGATGGTGTCGAACTTGCCCGCGAACTGCGGCGGCGCTTCGATATTCCGGCTATTTTCCTGTCCGGCTTGCTCGACACGGCCACGATCGATCGGGCCAAAGCGGCGCAGCCGCTCGGGTTCCTGCATAAGCCGTTCCGCCCGAGCCAAGTCTTCAACGCAATCGAGGGCGCGCTGGCCAAAGCGGGCCGCTGAACCTCGGCTCCCCCTTTCGGGACGGAGTTTCTCCGACACATTACTGCCCGCGCCCCGCCGGATGAACCTGTTCGAGGCCCATTTCGCCCGCTGCGCGTTGGCGCGCGCGCAGCACGGGCAACGCGAACAACGCCAGCGCGGCGACGATGAAGTTGGCCACAGCCGTAAGGGCGAACACCGCATGCCAGCCGCCAGCCTCGCTTTGCAGCAGGTTTGCCACCGGCACCAGGAACGCCGAGACGCCTTTGGCGGTGTAAAGCAGGCTGGTGTTGACGGTCGCGTATTTCGCTCCGAACGTGTCTGTGCAGGTCGATGGGAATAGGCTGAAAATCTCGCCCCAGGTGAAGAAGATCAGCCCGGCGAACAGAACGAACGCCCAAGGGTTGGCGCCCAACGCGCCGAGCAGCCAGTAAGCAACACCGCCAAGGCTGAACGCGATCGCCATCGTGTATTCGCGCCCGAGTCGATCGGATATCCATCCGAAAAACGGCCGAGCGGCACCGTTCATCAGGTTGTCGATGACCAAAGCCACCGTCAATGTCGAACCGCCGAGCAACAGCGGTGCATTCGAAATCTGAAAATCTTTCGCTATCAATGCGATCTGCGCCGTTGCCATCAGCCCGCTGGCCGAGATCAGCACGAACATCGCATAGAGCAGCCAGAATACCGGGCTGGCGAGCATGGCTCCGGGCGATACGCTGGCGCTCGCCTGCGGCAACCGAGCCGAGCTTATCGCCGTCTTCGCCTCGTCCGGCAGCGGGCCGCGCAATATCCAGGCCAGCGCGAACAGGAGGCCACCCTGGATCAGCCCGAACCAGAAAAAGGTGGCCGCATAGCCCTGCGAGGCAATCATCAGACGTATCGGCACCACCGTCAGCGCCGCGCCGGCGCCGAAGCCGGCCGCAGTCAGGCCGACGGCGAGGCCGCGTCGATCGGCAAACCACTTGACGGCATTTCCGACGCATGTCGCGTAAACCGCGCCGGCGCCGATGCCGGACAAAGCCGCGCCGATGTAGAGAGTCGAGAGCGTCCCGGCCCAGGAATTGAGGATCCACGCGACCGCAACGAGGATGCCACCTCCTGCGACCATGAGCTTGGGCCCTCGGCGCGGGCCGAGGCTGTCGACGATCCAACCTTCGACCGGCGTCAGCCAGGTCTCGAGCGCGATAAAAATTGCGAACGCGACCTGGATTTCGGCGACGTCCCACCCATGCGCCTGCGACATCGGTTGAACGAACAACGTCCAGCCATATTGCAGATTGGCGATCAGGACCATGCACACCACCCCGGCCATCAGCTGGCTCCAGCGATGGGCAGGCTTCCGATCCTTCCGCCCCGTCCCAGGCAATTTCCACGTCCCTGTATTAGAATTTGATTAGAATTTAGCTCCGATAGTACTTGACTGAAGCACGCTTGCCGATAGCGAATCGTTCCCCCGTCAGCCCTTTCAAACCAGGTTCACTGCAAAGGCAAAGCTCCCGCCCACCGAGCCCGATGGGTTCGGCTGGCGGAGAGGGCTTGGTATAAGCCTGGGGACCAATCCCCGCCGGAGTCCTGGCGCCGATGTGGACCTACTTTTCAGTTGCGGTCGGCGGGACGCTCGGCTGCTGGGCGCGGTTCGCAATGACCAACCTGGTCCAGGCCGTACTCGGCCGCGGCTTCCCCTACGCGACTCTCAGTATCAACGTGCTCGGCAGCCTGCTGATGGGCTTTCTTTTCATCGCGACTCTGGAGCGGCTTACGGTGTCGCCCGAGCTACGGACCGGCCTGCTCACCGGCTTTCTCGGCGGCTACACGACGTTTTCGACCTTTTCCATGGAAACCCTGCTGCTCGTTGAGCAGGGCGAGGGCCTTAAGGCGGTCCTGTACGTGCTGCTATCGGTCGTGCTCGGTTTTGCCGGCGCGTTTGCTGGTGCTTATATCGCCCGCAACCTGTAGCGGAGGTCCGCATGGAAGAGGATGTTCTGATCGTTCGCATCTATCTGAGCGAGGCCGATGGTGGCCGTCGGACGAATTTGATGCGGGAGATCGTCCAGCTCCTGCACGACCAGCACAGGGTCCGGGGGCTCACGGTGTTTCGCGGCATCGCCGGGTTCGGGACGAGTGGCGAGGTCCACGCCGCCGACCTGCTTCACCTTACCGCCGATCTGCCGCTCGTGATCGAGTTCTTCGACCAGCCGGCCGCGGCACAGGCGGCGATTGCGCTCGTCCAGCAACGGGTGCCGAGCAATCACATCGTCGCGTGGCCGGGCAGCGCGATGCGGCGGGCGCCAGACTCCTGATGCGCCCTGATTCGGACCATTTTGACGGGGGCGCGCCTTTCGGCCGCCCCGCCTGCAGCAGTCAGCCTGTCAGCTTGCGCCGCAGAAGCTGGTTGACGAGCGCGGGATTGGCCTTGCCCTGGGTCGCTTTCATGACCTGGCCAACAAAAAAGCCGAGTACCTTCGGGTTGGATGCGTATTGCGCGACCTGTGCCGGGTACGCCGCCAGAGCCATATCGATTGCGGCCTCGATTGCGCCGGTATCGGTCACCTGCCGCAAGCCTTTGGCCTCGACGATCGCGGCCGCGGTGGCGCCGGTCTCGACCATTTCGGCGAACACCTCTTTGGCGATCCGGCCTGAGATGGTTCCATCGGCAATCAGGTCGATCATTTGCCCGAGCCCTTCGGCCGCAATTGGTGAGCGCTCGATGCCGACTCCCTTACGGTTGAGTGCGCCGAACAGATCGCCCATCACCCAATTGGCCGCGATCTTCGGGTCGCGCCCGGCCGCGACCGCCTCGAAAAATTCGGCGGTGGCGCGCTCGGCGACGAGCACGCCGGAATCATAGGCCGAGAGGCCGTACTCGGCGACGAAGCGCGCCTGCTTCACATCCGGCAGTTCAGGTAATTCGGTGCGCAGCCGCTCAACCCATTCCGGATCCAACTCCAACGGCAGCAGGTCGGGGTCCGGGAAATACCGGTAATCGTGCGCGTGTTCCTTTGAGCGCATTGGCCGGGTGATGCCGCGCGCGGTATCGAACAGCCGCGTCTGCTGCTCGACGGCACCGCCATCCTCGATCAACTCGATTTGGCGGCGCGCTTCGTACTCGATCGCCTGGATCACGAAACGGATGGAATTCAGGTTCTTGATCTCGCAGCGGGTGCCATAGGGTTCATCGGGCCGGCGCACCGAGACATTGCAATCGCACCGCAGCGAACCTTCCTCCATGTTGCCGTCGCAGGTGCCGAGATAGCGCAGGATCGAGCGCAGTTTTCGGATGTAAACCGCGGCCTCCTCGGCGCTGCGCAGATCGGGCTCGGAGACGATCTCCATCAGTCCGATGCCGGCGCGGTTCAGATCGACATAGGTTTCGCGTGGGTGCTGATCGTGCAGGCTCTTGCCCGCATCCTGCTCGAGATGCAAGCGGGTGATGCCGATCTCGCGCTGCGAACCGTCCGGCATATCGAGAATGACCCGCCCTCGGCCAACGATGGGCTGCTGGTATTGCGAGATCTGATAACCGGCCGGAAGGTCGGGGTAGAAGTAGTTCTTGCGATCGAAAACGCTGACCAGGTTGATCTCGGCCTCGAGGCCGAGCCCGGTCCGCACCGCCTGCTCGACGCAATGCCGATTGATGACCGGCAGCATGCCCGGGAACGCGGCATCGACCGGCGACACCTGCGCATTGGGCTCGGCGCCGAAGGCGGTTGCGGCGCCGGAAAACAATTTCGCTTCCGCGATGACCTGGGCGTGGACCTCGAGCCCGATCACGGTCTCCCACTTTCCGGTGCGCCCTTCGATCAGAGCTGTCATGCCGTTAGTGCCTCTATCTCACAGAGTCTCGGATTTTCTGAACCGTCGACTGCCTCGCGAGCTGCATTATTGTAGTAAGATCGAGTTCATCTAGAGTCACCGTTACCGGATCGCTTATCCCGGCCACACTCATTTCTATCACGATGTGTGGATAGGGTGCATTTCGTTCGGAGATGATCCCCTTCAGCATCCCTTCTGCAAAGATGCCGGGAGGTTTGGTGATCGTGACTCTCATCTGCCGGCCTCCGAAGATGGTTACAAAAGTGTAATGGAAAGAGCGGACAAAAAAATCTATTCTTCCCACCAATCGTGTAATCCATGAACAATCATAACCCCGATTGTTCGAGCCAGTCTTAGCTCCTCATCCGTTTCCGGTGCTTTGTCAAAAATATTTAAAGTCACCCACCCCCCGAGGGTGTCAGCAGCTATGAATTTCAGGTCAGCGCCTGCTTGCTCAAGTCCAATAACCGTTCTGTCGAAAAACAATTTGCAATCCTGAATAGCACCAATGCCGTGTTCGCGGTTCCATGCTGACAGCTGTCTGGCCACTCTGTCCATGAGCGCGCCTTCCCGGTCTGCTGGAAAGTTTTGAGCCTGCAACAGAATTATCGCGGCATGAATTCCAGCGATCGTGAAGCAGAAATCGAACTGCTCTTCACTCGCGTTTTCGAGAATGGCAAACTCGTTGAACAGTGGCATATACGCGTCGATCGCCGCGGCGATCGTCACCTCAACCAAGGCATCCGCTCTCTCGGCTAGCCGATCACTCCGTTGACCAAAAAATTTGCGAATTTCTGTCATCCGATAGCTGATGGTGCTTCAACAGGTAATCACTTATGGAGGCGAGCGCCGATCAGTCGTCTCCAGCGATGAAGCTCGGGAGATGGGTGAAGCCGGCGGCGGTTTCCAGCACCTGCGCGACGCGCAGAACGGTCGTCTCGTCGAAGGCGCGACCGATCACCTGCAGTCCCAACGGCAACCCGTCGGCGGACAGCCCCGCCGGCACCGAGATCGCCGGGATGCCGGCGAGGCTCGACGGCACCGTGAACATATCGTTCAGGTACATCGCGATCGGGTCGTCGCTCTTGTCGCCGATCGCGAAGGCGGCCGACGGCGTGGTAGGTGTCAGGATGCAGTCGACCTGTTCGAACGCGACCACGAAATCGCGCGCGATCAGCGTGCGCACGCGCTGCGCCTTCAGGTAGTAGGCGTCGAAATAGCCGGCCGACAACACATAGGTGCCGATCAGCACCCGCCGCCGCACCTCGGCGCCGAAGCCCGCCGCCCGGGTCGCCTCGTACATCTCTTCGAGGCTGTCGCCGGGCACGCGCAATCCGAAGCGCACGCCATCGTAGCGCGCCAGGTTCGAGGAGGCCTCGGCCGGCGCGATGATGTAATACACCGGCAGTGCATATTTGGTCAGCGGCAGGCTGATCTCGACCGTGTCGGCGCCGGCATCGCGCAGCCAGTCGATGCCCCGCTGCCACAACGCCTCGATCTCGCCCGGCATGCCCTCGGCGCGGTATTCGCGCGGGATGCCGACGCGCAGGCCGCGGATGTCCCCGGTCAGAGCGTTCTCGAAATCAGGCACCGGCACGGCGGCCGAGGTCGAATCCTTCGGGTCGTGTCCGGCCATCGCGCCGAGCATGATGGCCGCATCGCGCACCGTGCGTGTCATCGGTCCGGGCTGGTCGAGCGACGAGGCGAACGCCACGACTCCCCAGCGCGAGCAGCGGCCATAGGTCGGCTTCAGCCCGACGATGCCGCAGAAGCTGGCAGGCTGCCGGATCGAGCCGCCGGTATCGGTGCCGATCGCGGCCACAGCGGCATGCGCCGCTACCGCCGCCGCCGAACCGCCCGAGGAGCCGCCCGGCACCAGCGGCCGGTTGTCGCCGGGCCGGCTTTCGCGACTGCGACGCCATGGGTTCTCAACCGGCCCGTAATGGCTGGTGGTGTTCGATGAGCCCATCGCGAACTCGTCGAGATTGGTCTTGCCGAGCAATCCTCCGCCAGCCCGCCACAGCTTGTCGGTGACGGTCGCCTCGTAGGGCGGGACGAAACCGTCGAGGATGTGCGACGCCGCCGTGGTCGGCACGCCGCGGGTGCAGAACAGATCCTTCACGGCGATCGGGATCCCGTCGATCGTTCCGGATCCCCCCGTCCCCCGTCGCCGGTCGGAGGCGGCCGCCATTTCGAGCACGCGCTCCGGCGTTTCGGTAATGAACGCGTTGAGCGGGCGGGCGGCCTGCATGGCAGCGATATAGGCGTCGGCGAGTTCGCGCGCGGAGAATTCCTTGCGCGCCAGCCCGTCGCGCACCGCGGCGAGGGTCAGCCCGGTCAACTCGGGTGAGGCGTTCCCTGTCTTTGCCACCCAAGGCCTCTCACCGGCACGGCTCCATCTGGATGCAATCGCGACCCGTTCACTCGACCACTTTGGGCACCGCGAAAAATCCGTTTGCGGCGCGCGGTGCGTTGCCGAGAATGTCGTCGCGACGGTTGCCGTCTGTAACGCGGTCGGCGCGCATCGGGAGCTGCATCGCGGCGACGCTGGTCATCGGGGCTACCGACGTTGTGTCGACTTCCTTCAGCTGCTCGACCCAGCTCAGGATAGACGACAATTCGTGGGAAAGCCCATCGATCTCGGCCTCGGATAGACGGATGCGCGCCAGGGTGGCGATATGCGCCACGGTGGCTTTGTCCAACGCCATGCGGTAGAGGTCTCCCGGCCCGTCGGAAGCGGGTTGCTTAAGTTATCATCTGAGATGATCCTCGACAACCCTGCGGCGTTGTGGGCGGCGGTGCCGGCGGGTGCCCGGGTGCTCGGTCTCGACGTCGGGACAAAGACGATCGGCATCGCGCTCTCCGACATCCGCCTGGTCATTGCCAGCCCGCTCGAAACCATCCGGCGGCGCCGCTTCCGCGAGGACATGATGGCGCTGTTCGCGCTGATCGATCGGCACGGCGTCGGCGGGCTGGTTGTGGGGCTGCCGCTGACCCTGGCCGGCCGCGACGGGCCGCGCACGCAATCCACGCGCCAGTTCGCGCGCAATGTGCTGGCACAGCGCGATCTGCCCTTGCTGCTGTGGGACGAGCGGCTGTCCACCGCCGCGGTCACGCGCGAGATGATCGCCGCCGACATGACGCGCAAGCGCCGCGCCGAGATCGTCGACCGCGTCGCCGCAGCCTATATCCTGCAAGGCTGCCTCGACGCGCTCGGCAGAACTGGTGTTTTGCGATGACAACGCGGTGACGGGATAGCGCGCAAGACCCCCTGATCCCAAGACGCTTGCTAATCCTCCTGGGCGGGTTTACCGCTGGACAAAGCCGCTTGAGGGCACCGCATGGCCGATATCGTCCTGATCAATCCGCGTTTCGAGGTGTCTTATTGGGGCCTCGAATACGCCATGCCGTTCATGGACATGAAGGCCATCCTGCCGGTCGCCTGCCTGCCGCTGCTGGCGGCGCTGACCCCAACCGGCCACCAGGTCACGCTGATCGACGAGAATGTCGAGGCGATCGATTTTGCGCGCTGCGCCCGCGCCGATATCGTCGGCGTCACCGGCATGAACGTGCAGCGCCCGCGGATGCACGAGATTTTGGATGAGCTGAAGGCGCGCGGCATTTTCACGGTTGTCGGCGGCCCCTGGGTCACGGTGGCCGAGTCGGATCTCGCCGACCGGGCGGATGTCATTTTCATCGGCGAGGCCGAGCAGACCTGGCCGCAGTTTCTGGCCGAATGGAGCGAAGGACGCCATCAACGGCGCTACGAGCAGGCGGAGCGCACCGATATGGAGACGGTGCCGGCTCCGCGGCTGGATCTGCTGCGAATGCGGAAATACGCGTTCGGCAGCGTTCAGTTTTCCCGAGGCTGCCCTTTTTCGTGCGAGTTCTGCGACATCATCGTGACGTTCGGCCGCCGGCCTCGAATCAAGAATGCAACGCAGGTCATTGCGGAACTCGATGGCTTGCGAGCGGCCGGCAAGGAATATGCCTTCATTGTCGATGACAATTTGATCGGGAACAAGAAGGTCATAAAACCGCTGTTGCGCGAAGTCATTGCCTGGCAGAAGGCCAAGC
>Ga0213875_10000260_pt1 | contig 53076 bp, 48 predicted proteins | sample BarmaccomBMRX_R8_FD_160105 | JGI IMG/M metagenome (GOLD analysis project Ga0213875, IMG submission 160105) | Root-associated microbial communities from Barbacenia macrantha in rupestrian grasslands, the National Park of Serra do Cipo, Brazil - RX_R8 | ecosystem: Host-associated > Plants > Roots...
GCCGGCGACAACCGGCCCCTCGACGTTGAGCTCCATATGCAGAAAGGCAAAGCCGGTGTGCTGCATCGTTGCCTGCACCAGCAGCCCCTCGGCGAAACAGTACACGAGCGCGCCGGGAGCCGGGCGGCCCTTGATGTCGCTTTCCCGGGCCAGGAACTCGGCATTCGTGAACAGCACTTCGACCATTCCGGTGCAGTTGACGAAATTGGTGATGTCGGCCTCGGTGACGGTGCGGCCGATCGTCTTGAACCGGCGTCCGACCGGCAGATCCTCGAAGTAGAAGCCGAGCCCCACCGTTTCCATTGCGTCAACTCCCGAGATGCGCAGTCCCGCGCGGTGCGGACCACCGCAAAGCACCCGCGGTCCCATAAACGCGTCCTGGTCGCGGTCATTCCGGCCGGCGGCCTCCCACCGATTCGGCGACTGCCCGGGACCCGCCGTGCCGCACGGCTCTGATGCGAAATGACGGTTCAGGCCGCCGCGGTTCCGGCGTAACGCGCCCGTTCCGCCAGCCGCAGGGTCAACAGCAGCGCAACCGCGCCCAGGCCCAGTGCGAGGCCCCGCCATAGCCCGACCGCGCCCTGGTGCAGCGGAAATGCGAACAGCAGGCCTCCGGCGAACCCGATCGCCCAATAACCGATCGCGGCCAGAACCAGCGGCGCGGCGGTATCCTTGTAACCGCGCAAGGCCCCGGCTGCGATCGTCTGGACGCCGTCGAAGACCTGGAACAGCGCCGCCACCGCGATCAGCTGCATCGCGATTGCCGCCATCCCGCGATTGTCCGGGTCGGCGATGTCGAGATAGATCGCGATCATCGCGCGCGGTGCGCTCCACAGCAGGATCGCGGCGCCGCTCATGAAAGCGATGCCGAGGGCCAGCGCAAGAAACCAGGCCCGGCGCGCCGCCGCAGGCTCGCCGGCGCCGAGCCGGATGGCGACGCGCACCGTTGCGGCCTGACCGATCCCGAGCGGCACCATGAAAGTGAGGCCAGAGCAGTTGGAGACGATCTGATGCGCCCCCAGCGCGTCGGTGCCGAGCAGCCCCATGACGACGTTGGTGGTCACGAACACCCCGATCTCGAGCCCCAAGATCCCGCCGATGGGCCAGCCCAAGACGAGAATGTCGCGGATGTCGCGCAGTGCTGCGGCTGCTCCGGCCGGCGCGGCGCGGTACGCGGCAAGGTTGCGGGCCAGGGTTGTATGAGCCGCGATCAGGCCGAAGATCAGCCATTGGTCGATCGCGATCGCCCGGCCGGCGCCGACAACGCCCCAGGCGGGCAGGCCGAAGTGGCCGAAGATCAGCGCCCAATTCAGCGCCGCGTTCGTCGGGATGCTCAATACCAGAACCAGCATCACGGCCCGGGCATGTCCGGTCGCCGCGAGAAAGCTGCGCGCCACGGCAAAGCCGAGCGAGGCAGGCGCGCCCCAGGCGATCGCACGCAGAAAAGCCCCAACCTGCCCCGCCAGAGCCGGGTCGTAGCCGAGCAGATGCAGCAGACTTTCCAGCTGGGTCAACCCCAGCACAAGCGGGGGCGAAAGCAACGCCGTCAGCGCGACCCCGCTTAGCGCGATCCGGCCGGCGACGCGCCGATCGCCGGCTCCGATCGCGTGCGCGGCCAACGGCGCCACCGCGGACAGCATCCCCTGACAGATCGTCAGCATCGTGAAATAAAATCCGCCGCCAAGGCCGGCGGCGGCCAGCTGCGCGCCGCCGAGATGGCCGATCATCACCGTGTTGGTGACGCCCAGGGCCATCTGCGCGAGGTTGGCCGCGGCCAGCGGCGCGGCCACTGAGAGCAGGGCGCGAAGCTCGGGCAGAAAGGCGGAACGGCTGAACATCGAGCGGCCCGATTGCCTACAACTCTGCGCCGGAAAAGGCAGCGCCTGCTTCAGCTTTCCGCTACCCGAAGCGGGCGCTTATCTCCAGTGTCGCCATTCCGAAGTTCGCAATCATCTTTCCACCGCGTCGTCTGGCGGAAAGGCCGGGACCTCGATCTTCTCTTGACCGTCATACCGGCGAAAGCCGCTATCCATGGCTGAAATGGGTCCCGGCTTTTCGCCGGGACGACGCGGTGGAACTTCTGGTTCACGAGAATAGTGTCCCGAACCCGAAGTTCGTCACATAAGTACAAGGCTGTCATTGCGAGCAGGGCGAAGCAATCTCGTGCCGATTGAGGCTCTTAGGGATCGAGATTGCTTCGTCGCTTCCGCTCCTCGCAATGACCGCTCATCTATAATGATGCGAATTTCAGAAGCAGGGCGCGAGAGACTGGAAGCGCGAACGCCGCCGGCTATGCGATGGTCGTCAGGGAAGGCCGGTACGGCGAAGGCCCTGATCCCGCCCGCGCCGCCTGCTTAAAACAGGCTGCCCTGGCCGATCGGAGGGACCGAGCGCCGCACCGGGCGACGCGGCGTGTGGCCGGCCCTCACCGCGACCTTGCCGTCGTAGAATTCGAGTTCGAGCGGCGCGCCCGCGGTAACCCGGGCGGCTTCGGTGACAACCCGACCGCCGGCCCCGTTGACGGCATGGACGACGACATAGCCGCGGGCCAGCAGGCTTTCGTGCCGCTCGGAATGGGTCGCGAGCCGGCCGGCGAAATTGTCGAGGGCCTCGCTGCGGCGTGCCAGGACTCGCGCCAGCGCCGCCCGGAGCCGCGGCACCGCCTCGGCGAGGCGCTCGGCGGCGCGTGCGACGTCGGCGGCCAGCGTCGCCGGACGCAGTCCCGCCGCCGCGAGATCGAGGCGTTGGCGCGCCGCCGCCAGCCGGCCGGCAGCGGCGAGCTGCAGCCGCTCGCCGCGATCGTCGAGCCGCTGCGCCGCGGCGCCAAGCAGGTCCTGCGGCGCCGGCAGTCCGCGCGCCAGCCCTCCCAGCCGCAGGCGTTGCGCCGCGAGCAGCCGCTCCATGCCGCCGCCGAGGCGCGCCGTCTTGCCGGCAAGGTCGGCGACAAGATCGAGCCGCACCGGCACGGCGATCTCAGCAGCGGCGGTCGGGGTCGGCGCGCGCCGGTCGGCGGCGTGGTCGATCAGCGTCGTATCGGTCTCGTGCCCGACCGCCGAAATCAGCGGTATCTCCGAAGCCGCGGCGGCGCGGACGACGATCTCCTCGTTGAACGGCATCAGATCCTCGAGGCTGCCGCCGCCGCGCGCTACGATGATCAGCTCGGGCCGCGGGACCGGTCCCTGCCGCGGCATGCGGTTGAACCCGTCTATCGCCGCGGCCACCTGAACTGCGGCGCCTTCGCCCTGCACCGCGACCGGCCACAGCAATACCCGGCGCGGGAAGCGTTCCGCGAGCCGGTGCAGAATGTCGCGGATCACCGCCCCGGAAGGCGAGGTTGCGATGCCGATCACCGCAGGCAGAAACGGCAGCTTTTTCTTGCGCTCTACCGCGAACAGGCCCTCTGCGGCGAGACGCCGGCGCCGGTCTTCGAGCAATTTGAGCAGGGCGCCGACGCCGGCCAGTTCGAGTTTGTCGATGACAAGCTGGTATTTAGAGCGGCCGGGGAAGGTGGTCAGCCGCCCGGTGCACACCACCTCCATGCCGTCTTCCGGCTTCAGCGGCATCCGGATCGCGGTGCTGCGCCAGCACACCGCATCAATCACCGCCTCGGCATCCTTCAGGCACAGATACCAATGGCCGGAACCGTGGCGCTTGAAGCCGGAGATCTCGCCGCGTACCCGGACATTCGCAAATCCCTGCTCGATCGAGCGCTTGAGCGCGAGCGAGAGTTCGGAGACGGTATATTCCGGCAGATTGGAGCGCAGCGGGGCCGCGATCGGCAGATCGTCCATGCCCCATCATAGCCGAGCCGGGGAGCGAGCGCGAATGCGGGTGGTGATTACCCGATACGAGGAGGACTCCGATGCCCAAAGCCGTTTCGGGATGGCCAGCGTTAATCGGCAAGGCTGGAGAGGCTCTGGTCGGAGCCGAGCTTTTGCGAAGAGGCGTCCATGTTGCCTACCCTGCTTATGATGGAGGCGTCGATCTGGTCGCATATCGCGAAAGAAACAGAAATGGATTTGTTCCGATTCAAGTAAAGGCTCGATCAGGTACACTTTACAATTTCAGAAATCATGGTTCCGAATTAATGGGATTGTTTTGGTTCAGGTCTGGAGAGTTAGGACCGATCCGGAGTTTTTTATCTTTTCGGACATCTCGCAAGTCGAAGCCGCTTTGGGCCCCATCCATTCGGCCAGCCCGTCATGGCAGGAAAGGGGTGGCTATAATGTGACTAAGCCGGGGCCGGATATTCTTAAACGATTGGAGCCGCATCGGGGACAATGGAACCGTATCATTGACCAATTATAGTCATGTCGAGGAAAGGCGAACCTGAAATAACCGTTCCATGAACGTGCTGATCGTCGGCTCGGGCGGACGCGAGCATGCGCTTGCCTGGGCGATCGCGGCCTCGCCGCTGGCCGACGCGCTGTTCTGCGCGCCCGGCAATGCGGGCATCGCCAAGGAGGCCGAATGCGTGCCGATCGCGGCAAGCGACACCGCCGGGCTGCTGGCCTTTTGTAAAAAGGCCGCGATCGATTTCGTCGTGGTCGGGCCGGAGGCGCCGCTGGTCGCCGGCCTTGTCGATGCGCTCGAAGCCGAGGGCATTGCGGCGTTCGGGCCGAATGCTCCCGCGGCGGCGCTCGAAGGCTCCAAGAGCTTTATGAAGGATCTGTGCGTCCGCGCCGGCATCCCGACCGCCGCCTATGCCCGGTTCGACAACGCCGCCGCCGCGAAGGCCTATATCGCCGCGCGCGGTGGGCCGATCGTGGTCAAGGCCGATGGGCTCGCCGGCGGCAAAGGGGTGACCGTTGCGGCCGATCTGGCGCAGGCCTATGCCGCGGTCGATGCGGCGCTCGGCAAGGGCCTCTTCGGCGCCGCCGGCGCGGAGATCGTCGTCGAGGAGTGCCTGTCGGGCGAAGAGGTAAGCTTTTTCGCGCTGGTAGACGGTACCGACGTGTTGCCATTGGCCTCGGCGCAGGACCACAAGCGGGTCGGCGACGGCGATACCGGCCCCAATACCGGCGGCATGGGCGCCTACTCGCCGGCCGCCGCGCTGACCCCGGCGCTCGAAGCCACGGTCCTCGACCGCATCGTCCTGCCGACCGTCGCGGCGATGCGGCAGGCGGGTCGGCCCTTCAAGGGGCTGCTCTATGCCGGGCTGATGCTGACGGAGACGGGACCAAAGCTCCTCGAATACAATGTTCGGTTCGGCGACCCCGAATGCCAGGCGCTGATGCTGCGGCTGCACAGCGACTTATTACCCGCGCTGGTGGCGACGCGTGACGGCATCTTGCGACAGGTTGATCTGCGCTGGCGCGCCGAGGCCGCCTTGTGCGTCGTTCTGGCGGCGCAGGGCTACCCCGAGGCGCCGGTCATCGGCGGCGAGATCCGCGGCCTGGCGGAAGCGGCGCGCGATCCGGCGGTCAAGGTCTTCCACGCCGCGACCCGGCGCGAAGGGGATCGGGTGATCGCCGATGGCGGGCGGGTGCTCGGCGTTACCGCGCTCGGGGCGGATCTCGCGGGGGCGCGAACCCGGGCCTATGCCGCAGTGGATATGATCGACTGGCCGGAGGGGTTCTGCCGGCGCGACATCGGGGGCCGCCCGCCCGGCTGATCGGGCCGAATGCGGCGCGAGCGAGAGCGGTCAGGCCGCTGCGGTCTTGCCGCGAATGCGTTGCGGCCAGCCCTTCGGCTGATGAACGCACACATAGAGCCCATCGACGCGCAATTCGATCGTCGCCTCGCCGGCATTGCTGTCGCCGCGGGCGAAAGCGAGCGCCGCGGCGAGATTGTCGAAACTGGCAGGGGCGCTGGCGGTACAGCCTTCCAAGGTCCAGCGTCCGCCGGCCCCGCAGCTGATCGCGAAATGGCGCGGGCAGGGTGCGCCCGCCCTCGCACCTCTTGGGTCGATGGTGTGCACCGCACCGGGGCGGAAGGCGGCCGGGCTGCTGCCGGCATGATGAGGGTTGAGCACGGGATAGAAGCTCCGAAAAACGTCGTTCCAACCATGATGCCCGCACGTGAAGATCCGGTTTATGCGGGCCTGATGATCGAGAGGAGAGGCGTGCGATGCGGTTTGGAATTGCCCTGATGGTCTCGATCCTGGCACTGGCCAATCTGCCAGGCAGGGCGGTCGTGGTCCCGGCAGCGGCCCAGACCACCGCACCTGCCGCGGCGGCCTCGGATGCGATCCTGCTGACCATCTTTCTGCGCCATGACCAGAGCAAGACACTCGACGAGATCAACCAACATCTGAAACAGACCGGCTGGTACGAAAAGTTCCCGCCGGCCGGGGTCGAAATCGTGTCGTGGTATGTGATGATGGGGATCGGCCAGGTGGTGACCCTTCGCGTCCCGGCCGATAAGTTGCGCGAGGTCAATCGGGTGATCGAGACCAGCGCCTGGGGCGGCTACCACACCGAATTCTACCCGACCTATGACTACAAGCCGGTGTGGGACGCGATGGAGCACCACCGGCCGTAGTCGCTGGCGAACAGTGCCGGCTGGTTGCAGCCCGTTGCCCCTGGCGCCGCGCTTGCCGCGATGCCTTTTGGTGCTGGTGGGCGGCGCCGCCGGGCGATGCCGTGCTCAGCCGAGCGAACGGGCGAGGGCCCAGGCCTGTTCGCCGACCGGGCGAGCGGTCTGCCCGACCGCCACCGCCTCGGCGCTGGCGGCGGTGCCGTCGAGCGCCCGCTTGGCGATGCCCTGCAGGATCGCGGCGAGACGGAACAGGCTGTAGACGATGTAGAATTCCCAATTTTCGACCGCCGGCCGGCCGGTGCGGCGGCAATAGGCGGCGACGTATTCCGCCTCGGTCGGGATGTTGAGGCTTGCGAAGTCAACCCCGGCCAACCCGCGGAACAGCTCCGGGCTGACCCGCCACATCATCGCGTGATAGGCGAAATCGGCCAACGCGTCGCCGGTGGTCGACAATTCCCAGTCAAGCACCCCGACCACCACCGGCTCGGTCTTGTGAAATACGAGATTGTCCATGCGGTAATCGCCATGAACGATGCGCGCCTCGGCTTCGGCCGGCAGATGGCGCGGCAGCCATTCGATCAGCGCGTCCATCGCCGGCTGCTTGTCGGTTTCGGAGGCCTGGTACTGGCGGCTCCAGCGCGCGATCTGGCGCGCGAGGTAATTGCCGGGCCGGCCGAAATCGCCGAGCCCGACCGCGCCGGGATCGAGCGAATGCAAGGCCGCGATGACCTGGTTCATCGAATCGAACATCACACCGCGCTCGGCGACACCGACCTCGGGCAGCCGCTGGTCCCAGAAGATGCGGCCGTCGAGGAATTCCATCACATAGAAGGCGCTGCCGATCACGCCGGCGTCTTCGCACAACGCATGGACCTGCGGGACCGGTACCGCCGTCCGCGCAAGCGCGCGCATGACCCGGTATTCCCGGTCAACCGCATGGGCGCTCGGTAATAGCGTGCCGCTCGGCTTGCGGCGCAGCACATAAGCGCCGGAGCCGGAGGTCAGCTTGTAGGTCGGGTTGGACTGGCCGCCGGCGAAGCGTTCGGCCGCAAGCGGTCCCCGAAACCCGGGAACATGAGCGGCGAGCCACGGTTCGAGCCGGTTCAGCGGAAGCTCGGCGGAGACGGGGCCGGAGGTCACGCCGGGATGCGTACCGGCAGCGAGCGGATGCCGTGGATGAAGTTGGAATAAAGCCGGTGCGGCGGCCCCATGACCTCGATCGCCGGAAAGCGCGGCAGCAGCTCTTCCCACAAGACCCGCAGTTGCAGTTCAGCGAGCCGGTTGCCGACGCAGCGATGGATGCCGAAGCCGAAGGACAGGTGCTGACGCGGCCGGGGGCGGTCGATGACGAGCTGGTCCGGTTCTTCGATCGCGTCGGGGTCGCGATTGCCGGACACGTACCAAATCACTACCTTGTCGCCCTTTTTGATGTGCTTGCCGCCGAGCTCGGCGTCCTCCTTCGCGGTCCGCCGCATGTGGATGACCGGCGTCACATAGCGGATGACCTCCGATACCATGCTCGGGATCAACGCCGGGTTGTCGCGCAGTTTGCGGTATTCGCCGGGATGTTCGTGCAGCGCGAGCACGCTGCCGCTCATCGTATTCCGCGTTGTATCGTTGCCGCCGACGATCAGCAGGGCGAGGGTCCCCATGAACTCGCGAATCGGCATCTGCCGCGTCGCCTCGCCGTGCGCCAGCATCGACAGCAGGTCGAATTTGGGCGGCTGCACCGCGCGTTCGTTGAACAGGGCGCCCAAAGCCGCTGCCATCTTGCCCAGCTCGGTGAAGCGTTCCGCCTCCGAATGCACCGGCGCGTCGGGGGAATTGACGTTGCAGATCGCGACGTCCGACCAGTAGGTCAGCTGGCGCCGGTCGTCCCACGGGTAATCGAACAGGGTCGCAAGCATCATCGTGGTCAGCTCGATCGAGACGCGATCGACCCAGTCAAAGGTCTCGTTGCGGGGCAACCCGTCGAGCACCCTCGCGGTCCGTTCGCGGATCAGGCCTTCCATGTTGGCGAGGTTGCCCGGCGCGACGACCGGGCTGACAACCTTGCGCTGCTCATCGTGCTTTGGCGGGTCCATCCGGATAAAGCTTGGCCGGTCCATGTCCTTGGGCTGCTCTTCGATTTGAATGCCGCCCAGTTCGGAGGCCGAGGAATAGACCTGGTGATTGACCTCGACCTGCATGATGTCCTTGTATCTGGTCACCGCCCAATACGGGCCGTAGCGGCTGTCCCGAAAGTAATGCACCGGGTCCTCCCGCCGCAGCCGGGCGAAGTAAGGGTGCCAGACATCGTCGCGGTAGAGCCGCGGGTCGCTGACGTCGATCGCGTCGAGCGCAATGCGGTGCGGATCGCCGTCAAGGCCGGCGCCGAGGGGTGCGTTCATGGTCGGGCCTCCGGTTCGATGAACCCTAGTGCTGCGCTTCCGGGAGCCGGACGACAAGCCCATCGAGCCCATCCGTCATCGTGATCTGGCACGACAGCCGCGAATTGGGCTCGGCCAAGGCGGCGAAGCTCAGCATGCTGACTTCCTGATCGGATTGCGGGCCGAGCTTGTCGAACCAGGCGGGGTCGACATAGACGTGGCAGGTCGCGCACGCACACTCGCCGCCGCAATCGGCATCGATGCCGGGGATGTTGTGGTTTACCGCGCCGCGCATGACCGACAGCCCGACCGGCACGTCGAGGCGATGCTCGGTGCCGTCATGCTCGACATAGGTGACCTTGGGCATCGTGCTGACCTGCTTCTGCCATCACTGGGCCGCGGCGTCGGGCGCCACCGCAAACAGGCGTTCCATGTCGCGGCGCGCCCGCACCGCCTCGCCGTCGGGAATGCTGACGTCGGACCAGCGGATGATCTCGCCGGCAGCGATGCTCCGCCGCAAGCTCACCCGGTGCGCCAGGCCGATCGGCAACGCGCCTTCTGTCAGGCTGCGTTCGGCCGGCACCAGCTTCCCCCACACGGTGTAGCCGCCTTCGCCGTCGAGCGTGTCGCCCGCCTTGAGGGCGCGCTTGGCGACCGCGACGGCATCGCCGCGAAAGCCGAGCGGCTGCCCGGTCGGTTCGCCGCGCAGCGCCGCCGACAAAACCGAAACGCCGAGTTCGAGGCCGATCAGGTGATAGGGCTTGTACATCGCCGCGTACCAGCCGCTTGCATCGGTCTTCAGCCCATATTCCCGGAAGCATTCCCGGGCGTACGGGTTCGGCGCCTTCAGCACGACGTAGACGCCCCAGCGCAGGTCGCGGAACACCGGCCGACCGTCGCGTTCGAGACAGGAAACGACCTCGACCATGCCGTCATGGTCGAGCGCGCCGCCCGCCTCGCGGCGGCGCAACACCTGCGGCAGATCGTCGACGCCGCAGGGCGGGAAGCCGAGCCCGTCCGCGGGCACGCCGAGATCGCAGGCGTTGGCGATCGCCGCCATCTCGATCGCCGATTTGGTGCCGTCGAGAAACGAGTTGAACATTTGCGGGTTCATCCCGCCGGCGCGCGCCGCCTCCGGGGTCAGCCCGTAATGGCCCCACACATCTTCCGGGGTTACCGCATGATAGGCCGGCAGATACTTGGTGCCCTTGCCGGCGGCGACCACGGTAAAGCCGCAGGCGCGCGCCCAATCGACCAGCTCGCAGACCAGCGCCGGCTGGTCGCCGTAGGCGAGCGAATAGACGACGCCCTTCTGCCGCGCCTCGTCGGCAAGCAAGGGGCCGGCGAGCGCATCGGCCTCGACATTGACCATGACGATGTGCTTCCCCGCAGCGATCGCGGCGCGGGCATGGGCGATGCCCGGCCCCGGTGCGCCGGTCGCCTCGACGACGACCTCCACGATCGGGTGAGCACAGGCCTCGGCACCCGAGGAGACGAACTCCGTGCGGGCGACCCGCGCCGCATCCCACCCCACGGTCGCGCAGGCATGGCGGGCGCGCTCGGGATCGAGATCGGCGATGACCGCGACCTCGACCCCGGCCATCGTCGGGATTTGCGACAGGAACATCGAGCCGAACTTGCCGGCGCCGATCAGCCCGACCCGGACCGGCCGGCCCGCGGCGGCGCGCTCGCGCGCCAGACGATGCAGGTTCATGTCACGGGCTCTCGGCTCCGACCAGGGCTCTGGAAGCCCCCACCCCGACCCTCCCCCGCTTGCGGGGGAGGGGGCGTTACCGCGTGTACGATGCGTTTAGAAACCTCCCTCGCTTGCGGGGGAGAAAGGACCCGCAGCTCGGCTGCGGGTGGGAGGGGGCTGTTCGCCGGATGAAACGAGCAGCGGTCCATCTACTGCGCTGCCGCCTGATAGGCCCGGGCATAGGCGAGCAGCGCGTCGTCGGGAACCGGTTCGATCGGCGTGAAGTCGCGATGCGCGATCCACTCCGGCCGGGTCGGTTTGCGGATGTAGTTCGAGACCGCGCACAGGGTCAGATACACGATGCGGCGCGGATAGGGGGTGATGTTGGGCGCCGAGCCGTGCACCAGGTTGCCGTGGAACATCAAGACCGAGCCGGGTTTGCCGGTCGGCGCGACGATGCCGCCCTCCGCGACCAGCCGCGTCACGGTGTCGTTATCGAGCGTCCACAGCGGGTAGGAGGTCGTCTCCAGGTCATGCCCGGCCGCCAGCACGCCGTGCTTGTGGCTTTTCGGGATCAGCATCAGCGGGCCGTTGATCGGCATGACCTCGTCCATGAACACCGCGATGTTCATCGCGCGCGGCTGCGGCATGCCGTCATCGCGGGCCCAGGTGCCGTAATCCTGGTGCCATTGCCAGACATCGCCCTCGAAGGCGGCCTTGGCGTTGATCTTGTACTGGTGCATGTAGAGCTGTTCGCCGAACACCTGCTCGACCGGGCGGATCAGCCGGGGATGCGCGCCGAGCAGGCGGAACGCCTCGTTGTAGGTATGCGCCGCAAAGGCCGTGCGCGGCGCCCCGGTCTTCTCGCGCCACACCTCCTGCCGGTCGGTGGCGTAAATCGCCTCCGCCTCGTCGCGCAGCAGCGCGACCTCCTCTTCGGCAAAGCAGCCGGGCAGGAAGAAATACCCCTCGTCCTCGAACTGCTTCAGCTGATGTGCAGTGAGCTGCATGGCCTGACTCCTTTCCACCCTCTCCCGCGATGTGGGAGAGGAGTTCTCACCACGCCTCGCGGCCGCGGGCGGGACGGGCCGCGCGGGTGTCCTCCGCAAGCGCGCGCTGCTCGGCCTCGTGCTTGTCGAACATTGCGCGGGCCGCGGCCTGGCGCTTGGCGCTGAACTCGTCGCGGTTGTCGCCGCACCATTGGTACGAGGCGGCGCGCGGCGCGTTGGCGCGGCTGAAATGCGGCATCACGTAACGCGCGTACAGCTCATAGGAGCGTTTCGTCGCCTCGAAATCGGCCCAGTTGTGCGCCTGGTGCAGGAACACGCCGAACTCGCCCTGCTTCTGTTGCAGGCGCTCGATCAGGGCGATCGCATCGTCGGGCGTGCCGCACACGCCGTATTTGTTATCGACGAACCATTCGAGTGCGTCCTGGCCGGGCGGCACGATAAAACGCGGCTGGTTATTGTTGAGATATCCGAGATAGCGCTCGAAGCCCCAGCGGGCATTGGCGAACGCCTGCTCGCGGGTCTCGGCGATGTGCATCGGCCCGACCAGGCGCAGCCGCGCCGGGTCCATTTGCCGCCCGTGTTCGGCGGCGATGCCCTGCGCAATCTGCCAGTTCGAGGCCAGCGCGTCATAGCCGAACGGGTTGGTGGCGGCGACGCAGATCATGCTGAGATCGTATTTGCCGGCGAGCCTTCCGCCCGACGGCGTCACCGCGCTGACCACCGCGACCTCGGGATACGGCTTGGTGTAGGGCAGCAGGTGCAGCCGTGCCCCGTCCATCGTGTACCAGTCGGTGCGTTCGGTGACGATCTCGCCGCGGAACAGGCGCAGGATCGCATCGAGCGCTTCGGCCATGCGGTCGCGCTGGGTCAGCGGGTCGATGCCCATCATGATCGCGTCCGAGGCGAGCAGCCCGGGCCCGGCGCCGAACATGACGCGGCCGCGCGTCATGTGATCGAGCTGGACGATGCGGTCGGCTATCATCATCGGGTGATGGTAGGGCAGCGAAACCACCCCGGTGCCGAGGCGAATGTGACGGGTGCGCTCGGCGGCGAAGGCGATGAAAATTTCCGGCGAGCTGATGATCTCATACCCGGCGGAATGGTGTTCGCCGATCCAGGCCTCGTGAAAACCGAGCTTGTCGAGCCACGCGATCAGCTCGAGATCGCGTTCGAGGCAGGCGGTCGGGTTTTCCTCGTTGGGGTGGAAGGGCGGCAGGAAGATGCCGTGGCGCAGGTTGATCTCGGTCATCGTCGCGCTCGCTTTGTGAATGCTTCCCGGCCGCAGAACCGGAACACCGGCCTTGCCGATGCTATAGAAGATTCGATTTCGAGAACACCGGCGCGGCATGATCCGGCGGCGCGAAGAGACGCCTGCGTGACCACCCGGGGAGAGGGCCGGCGATGAGTGCGCCGGGTCCGCGCAACCTGATTACCGACGTCCCCGGAATCCTGGTCGGCCAGGCCGAAGACCGCGCCGGCATCACCGGATCGACGGTGGTAATGGCGCAGCAGCCGGCGGTGGGGGCAGTCGATGTCCGCGGCGGCGCGCCCGGAAGCCGCGAAACCGAATTGCTGGACCCGGCCGCTTTGGTCGAGCGGGTTGATGCGATCGTGCTGTCTGGCGGCTCGGCCTTTGGTCTCGATGCGGCGGCCGGCGCGATGCAATGGCTCGCCGAGCAGGGCCGCGGCTTTCTTGTGCGCGATATTCGCGTTCCGATCGTGCCGGCCGCGATCCTGTTCGATCTGGGCTTTCCCGGGCGGCGGCCATGGACGGGGGTGCCGCCCTATCGAGAGCTGGGCTACGCCGCCGCCGCGGCCGCCGGCACCGAGTTTCTGCTCGGCAATGCCGGCGCCGGGCTCGGCGCCAAGGCGGGCCGGCTCAAAGGCGGTCTCGGCAGCGCGTCATTGCGTCTTGCCGATGGCGCCGCCGTGGGCGCGATCGTCGCGGTCAACAGCTGGGGCTCGGCGGTGCGGCCCGATTGCGGACGCTTCTGGGCCGCCGAGCTGGCGCTTCCCGGCGAGATCGATCCGCAGCCAGCCTTCAGCGATGCACCGCTCGATTGCGAGGATTTCTCGGCCTGCGCCGCACCGGCGCCGGGCGCAAACACGACAATCGCGGTCGTGGCGACTGATGCGCCGCTCGACAAGAGCGGCGGCCGCCGGCTCGCGATCATGGCGCAGGACGGCATCGCGCGCGCGATCCGCCCGGCGCACACCCCGTTCGACGGCGACACGGTATTCGCGCTGTCGACCGGATCCGGTTCGCCGGTCGGTCCCGAAAGGCTGCTGCGGCTCGGCAGCGCCGCCGCGGACTGCCTGGCGCGCGCGGTCATGCGCGCGATTGTCTCGGCCGAGTCCCTGGGCGGCTTTCACAGCTGGCGCGACGCGGTCGCGCGTCCCTGACCTTTTGCCGAAGCGGCTTCAGGCGGCGCTGCGCGACGGCGGCTGGATGACGGCCCGCTCCGGCGGAAACAGCACCGTAACCCGGGTCCCGACCCCGACCGTGCTGTCGAGCTGCAGGCTGCCGCCATGCAGTTCCATGATGGCCTTGACCAGCGGCAGGCCGAGGCCGGTCCCTTGATGCTGACGGCTCAGCGAGCTGTCGACCTGCTCGAAGGGTTCGAGCACGCGCTTCAAATGCTCGGCCGGGATGCCGATCCCGGTATCGGCGACGGTCAGCGCCAGCCCAAGTCCGGCATCGAAATGTCCCGAGATGTCGATGCGGCCTCCCGCCGGAGTAAACTTTACCGCGTTGGTGATCAGGTTGAGGAAGACCTGCTTGGTCTTGCGCTCGTCAGCGCGCAGCAGCGGCAGCTCCGAATCGAGGCGGATAGTCGCGGACAGGCCGGCTTCGTCCACCCGCGGATTGGTCAGCTGGCTGACCGAGCCGATCGTCTCGCGCAGGTCGAACACGTCCTCGTAGAGTTCGAGCTTGCCCGCCTCGGCTTTCGACAGGTCGAGGATATCGTTGATGATCTGCAGCAGATGGCTGCCGCTGGAATGAATGTCGGAGATGTAGGACCGGTATTGCGGGTTGCCGATCTCGCCCAGGACCTCGCGCAGCATCATTTCGGAAAAACCGATGATCGCGTTCAGCGGGGTCCGCAGCTCGTGGCTCATCGTGGCGAGAAAACCCGACTTGGCGCGGCTCGCGGCCTCGGCTTCCTCCTTCGCGGCGCGCAGGCCCTCATAGGCCGTCTCGCGCTCGCGCTGCAGCTGCACCCGGTCGAAGCAGCGGTCCAGGACGGCTAACAGCGAGGATGGCTCGCAGGCTTTGTCGAAATAATCGTAGGCGCCGCGACGCAACGCCGCGATCGCGGTCTCGGTATCGAGATTGGCTGTCATCATCACGCAGATCAGGTCGGGCCGCTCGGAACGCAGCCGCGACAGCAGATCGACGCCCGAGGCGACGCCCAGCCTGACGTCCAGCAGCGCGACTGGAACCACGCACTCGTCTTGCTGCTCGGCGATCGCGTGCATTGCTTCCTCGGTGCCGCCGGCGATCACCGGCTGATAGCCCTTGGGCTCGAGAATATCGGCAAGCGATTCGGCAAAGTCGGCGTCGTCGTCGACGATCAGCACCGGCCGCAGAGCGACCTTGCAAGGATGACGGGCATCACGCTCCATCCGCTACCGCACCCCGTTCGCGGCTGTCTCAGTCCCGACGGCCTTGATCGACACATTGGAGGCGAGGCGCTGAAACGGCGGCTGGCCGATCGTTGCCGACAAATGGGCCATCGCCCCCGAATGCGCACTTTCACCGCCGGGCCGCTCGACCCGGCCGGCTCCTCCTCGCGCCATCGAAGACAACGGACGGCCAGCTGCCCCGATCATCGCTTGCCCTCGCCGAACACGACGGAAAGCATAGGCCTCAATCGCTTAACTTGTCTAAACGGGGCCGGGCACGTCATCCGGCCGGGACGACTCAGCGATCGCCGGGAGGCGAACGAACTCAACTGGGCTGACGCGTCAGCTCCGCCATCGCGCGGAGCAGGAGGGCGGGATCGAACGGCTTCACCAGCAGCCGCTCGGTCATCTTTTCGAGCCGGCTCGTCTCGTCATCGCCGGCGTGCCCGGTCACCAGGATGGTGGGAACCACCCGGCCGGCCTCCTTCATGCGCATATAGACTTCGAGCCCGGACAGCACCGGCATCCGCACATCGAGCAGAAGGCAGTCGACTCCTCCCTCCGACAGTTTGGAGAGCGCCTCCTGCCCCGTGCCCACGGTCTCGACCCGGTAGCCCTGGCCCGCGAGCAGATTGATGATGCTGCCGGCGAAGAGCGGGTCGTCGTCGGCGACGAGCACCATGCCGCGCGGCATCACGTTTTCGATCGTCGCGAGCAGATCGGCCATGCCGAACGGCTTCTTCAGAATCCCGAGGGCGCCATTTTCGACGGCCTGCGCCATCAATTGCTCGACGCTGTAGCCGGTCATCATGAAGATGTGAGCCGAAGGACGGATCTTGCGGAACTCGAAAAAGGTTTCCACCCCGTTCATGCCAGGCAGCTTCATGTCCAGCAGCACGACGTCGAAATCGGCTTCACGAAAACGCGCGACCGCCTCCTCGCCGCTATAGGCGATCTCGACCTGGTGGCCGCGCTCCTCCATGACATCGGCGAGGCTTTCGGCGTGATCCCGATCGTCATCGACGACGAATACCCGCATGCCCGCCTCCTGCCGCCGCCTCGGTCCTCCCGCCCGCGCGGTAAGGGAGGATCCCGGCTGCAAGAGTGGCCCCAATCGTTTAACAATCCGTGACGGGGCGGCCCCCCCGATCCGGCGCCGGTTCGGTTCCTGCCGCAAGCGGCTAGGGCGAGACCGCAGGATCGATCGCCGTCGCGGCGCTCGCCCGACCGCGCGGGCATGCTTGGATCGCGACCAGGTTTCGCCGGTGTAGCGGTCGATGGCGTTAACTATTTACTCGCCGTTTAACTCCGCCGAATTGGGTAATGAGACGCCTTGCAGCCGGTTTCCCCTTGCACCCCGGGCGATCGCTTCGCTATAGAACGACGGCGCTTCCTACAGCTCTCTACAACCGTGCCGGAAGCATGCTCCATGTTGCCGCAACGCGCCTCGGTCTCCGCCAAATGAGCAGCCCGTCGTTTAGCATTGATGACGTTCGTCTGATTACAATTCATCTGGACCGCGCAGCATATCAACAGGCCGGCGCCGATCAGAAGGCGTATTTTCAGCACCTGCTTCGCGGACTCGAGCAGAATGAATGGGTGACCCGCGGGGGGAAGCCCGTCAAGGAGATGATGTTCATCGACTTGGAGGCCTTGGAATCTTTCGAAGACTACATCGCTCAATGCCGCAAGATTCACAAGGGCAATGCGATCCGCGACGCCAACAAGGCCGCCAGAACCGGCTACTACACCAAATTCTTCAATTCCCAGAACCATCTCGATGACATCCTCGCGATCAGCCTGTCATCCCCGGAGCGCCAGGGGCACCGGCTCTCCGATCATTATTTTCTGACCGCGGAGGAACAAGGCGGATATCCCGCGAGCATCGAGGCCGAGCCGACCCTCAACGGTGCATTGGCATGGTACCGTTATTTCGGCTTGTTCCAGCGTAAGCCGGGTCATCGCCAGGGACACCTGCCGGTAGATGAAGAGCTGCTCGCTTACGGGTTGCTGCGGCGGTGCGGCGAGTTTGCCTTGATTACCAAGTTTATCGGCCACGCCGAGCATCTGCGAAATGGCATCATGTACAAGATGCATGTCGACATGATCGATACGCTGTTGAAGCAGCGCGATCTCGCCAGGGCGGGCGACGAGACGGCCGACCGTAGTCTGCGGGGGCTGCGCTATCTGACCAATACTCGTTATTTTGGTCAGCCGGCCGGCCTGGTACAGTGGAAAGTGAGGATGTTGTACCGACCCGGCTTTTTTCAATATGATTTCGACCTCGGCGCCTTGCCGGCCAGCTGACTCCACATTTGGTGACTAAGAAATTATCGAGCTGTCGCAAACCAGCAGCCGCCAATGGCATACTGCCGCAAATTCGGGGGCGCGGTATTCCCTGATCGTGAAAATCCCGGTCTTCTGCAGCAGCTCTTCGGCGGCATTGGCAAGATTGGGGTTCAGAAACAGAACCCTGAGTTCGCGGGGATGCATGAGCAAAGAGTGATGCAGGTTATCGACAAATCGTTCCAGCGCCGCCCGGGCCATCGGGTTGAACAGAAAGAGCACTAATTTTTCTGCTGGAAAGTCGTACTCCGTGGCATCGGCCAATATCGGCTCGATGTCGTTGCAGCGCTGCCGCGGATCGTGATATTTTTGGATGTTGGATTTCATCACCGAAAAGAGTTCGGGGACAAACTCGACGCCAATCACCTTCTTAAACGGGAAATGCGAGGCGATCAGCACGGCACGCCCTTTGCCGGCGCCGATATCGATGAATATGAAATCGGCGAGATTCTTCGGAAACACCGGTTCCAATGCGAGAAGCAGATCGACATAGGCCGGCAGATATCTTTCGCTTTGCCACCTTTTCTCGATGCTGAATTCTTCGACCTCGAGCCGATCGTCGGTATCAAGCCCGTGCTGTAGATCGAACTCGATATCGCGTCCGCGCAAAAGACGGTGCTGCGAATCATCTGCCATGACGCATTCCGTTTGAGTGGCTGGCGAGCGCCTCGCGTCGCACCGCGATTGCCGGCCGCGTTCGGGGGTTGTTCAAGCCGGTTCGGCGAACTTACGGGCGACGAGGTAGCTCTCGGTCAGGTAATCGACTGCAGCAACCGCAAAAGGGTCCTCGGCCGTGCTCCACGCGTTCACCGCCCGATAAAGTTCGGGAGGCTGAGCGAACGTCATCAACTCGACAACTTCACGGCGCGTCGGGATATGTGCCGGCCCGCTTTCCTGTCCGTCATCCGAACCGTCGGGTCGCACTGTCGGGTTGAGGATCAACACCCCGCCGGCGCGCAGCGCGGCCCACACTTTGCAGAATATCGCGGTCCACTCGGTCTTGCGGATGCGCCAAATCTCGGGTTCGAACACGACCAGGTCGAGGCTGTTCTCGAGCAATTTCAGCGCTGAAATGTCGGCGACGAGCGACAGCGAAAGACCTTTGTGGGTCTGCTCCGGAGGCCGATAGAGGTCGCGGAGCTGCGGGTGAATATCGGCCAGGTACTCGACTGCCGTCAGGGTCACGCGGTGCTCGAGGCTGCGTTGTCCAAGCAGAAAAAACATCACTGCGGCGACGCTGCCCCCGACAGCAGCAATATCGGCGAGAGGTCGTTGCGGCGCGATATGCGACAGCACAGTGTCTAGCCCCAACGCCTGACGTGCGCCATGCGACATCAGAAATGTCAGCAACTGCGAGGTTAGGGCGTCTTGCGGATCCTCGGTCTTCTCGGACCGGCGAAGCAGCCATTGGGCCAGATCGCGTGACGGTCGAGAGGCTAGCAGTATCGGATTATCACAGGTACCCGAAAATACCGTAGCGCCGGGGGCAAGTCCGCGGCAAGCATCGGCAAGCGCCTCGGTCAGCAGCGAGTGATAATAGCCCGTGATGGAGCCGCCGATCAGCACGCCCGAAAGCGGGCTCCACCACGCGCGCCGCGTCAAACCGTACCATAGATTGCAGAATTCGCCATCATTGGGGAGGTTCCGCGTGCCATTGTACAAGACCAGCTTGATCGTGCCAGTGTCCGTGTCAGGTGCGAAGCCGGACGCGGCGTAATCCGCATCGCCCCGGGCTTCGTAGGCGGAAACGGTCATCAACGGGCGTGGTGGCGACGGCGGCTCGGGGTAGTCGAATTCGAAATGCCCCGGCCTGAACAGCATCCGCTTCTTCCATTTCAGCAGACCTTCGCCCTGGTTGAAGTAACGCGCATAAAACAGGTACCGCAATCCATCGAGGCTGCGGTCGGTTTCAGCCGCACTGCCGCGCGTGTTTCGATAGTGCAGAATTGTCTGCACCAGATCCATATGCATCTTGTATGTGACACCCTTCGGCAGGTAATCCCAGTGTCCCAGAAATGTCGAGTAGATCGCGAATTCGGCGCAGCGCGAGAGGATCAGGTAACCGATGAGTTCTTCATCGACGATCAGGTCGCCTTGGCGGTGGCCTGGGTTCCTGCGGAAGATGCCCCAATGCCGGCGCCAGGTAACGGGCTGACTCGGAGGTACCTCCGGAAGCACTGATTTGGCGAACCCGCCCCGTTCATCGACCGTCAGCCGGTAATGATCGGACATCGTTCCGCCCTGGCGCTCCGGTGTCGAGGTATTTACCGCTACGATATCCCCGACGAACACCTGCGGGTGGAAGAATTTACAATAATATCCGTTGCGTTCGGCCTTCGCTGCATGGCGGAGCGCAGCGCCCTTATGCACCTTGCGACAGGCCGTCTTGAACTCCTCAAAAGTCGCGTATTCGTCGAGATCGACGAAGGCCCATTCCTTTCGCGGCCGCCCATGACGGACCGAATATTCGAGCTCCTCGAGTCGCCGCACGGAATGCCAGAAGGTCTCGCGGTCTGCGACGCGCAACAAACCAAACGCCGTCCGGTCCAGTTCGATCGTGTACAGCGGCAGTTCGGCGGCTTCCTCGGCGGTTTCAATCATTAACCTTCACCTGCGGGCGCAATGGTAAAACCTGGTGATCCTTCGTTGCATCCGGCCAGATCGGCGGGGCGGCGGCCAAAGTCAACCGATGATTACCTTACTTGCGATGCAATCGCAAGCCTGCCAACTGAGTGTTGATTTGGCGCCGACTTTGGTTATCCAGCCTGCTATTCTTGTCCAGTAGACATCCGCAAGCTGTCGAAACTCTCAACAGCGGGTCTGGGACTGATTGCCGCGCCGATGACCGCCGCAACGGTGCGGTAACCATAAACGATGCCGGAACGCTCAGCAGAACCTTGAAGCAAAACGGGGCGCCGTCGGCGAATGGCTGTTTGCTTAATGCATTGGTTCGCGGCACGATCAGAAATTGGTTGACCTTTGCAAAGCTGCTAAGGCTTTATTGGGCAGCTTCTCTGGTGATTGGTTCCCGAAAACCCGAACGAGATTGCGGTGCCCGATTACCCCCCCAATGCCTTTCGTATGGTTTCGAAATCTCCCGGCAGAGAGTGAACGCCGGCCCTGGCCGATTGCGGGCTGCGACCGGGAGGCTCTGAATCAGCCGTCGACATCGGCGACTGGGGCTGTTTCTAGTACCCGCTCTTGTAAAAGCGCGTACTGTCCTCTTCTTCCCTGTCCCCCGCTGGCCGAGAGTGGGGGTGAGGGGTACGGCGACACCCGCCACATCCTCCCATTGCTCTGCGAGGGGTCTTTCTTTTTCCTCGCCGACGCCGACGCCGAAGAGCGGAAAGAGGGTTTCCCCCTTCGGGCGTGTCGCGGTCCGGCGATTTCGGTTGCCAGGGGCCGATCCGAGCCCGCGGGCATCTCCCATCATCATCGGCGCGTCCGGTGAGTTCGTCGCCTGCGCCAACGCCCGCCCCGTCCTCCGCGGATCCGGGGGGGCCCGCGACAAGCGCCGCATCGGCAAGCGCCGCATCGGCTGGCGCCGCATCGGCTGGCGCCGCATCGGCTGTTGCGCTGCGGGCGTTTCCGTACCCGTACCGGGCGATGCTGGCCATCTGCTCCGATATCGACGGCACGTGCCCGGACACATTCCGCGAGACCCATCGGTTTCTGAACACCGTCGAGGAGACGGCCGCCGGGCCGGGCATCGGGCTCGATATCGCCGATTCATGCTGGTTGTATCAGCCTCCTGCCAGATTTCGCGCCGGTACCGAGCAGTTCGCCTATTTTGCCGATCTCAGCGGCGCCGAACCGGCCCCGCAATGCCGCGAATTGCTGCACTACGTTCGACAAGGGTGGATCGATACGCTGCACACCTACGGAAATTTCAGCGATGTCGGCCGCGCCACCGTACCGTTTCATCGCCGGCACGCGATCGATGCACTGAAAATTCTGGCTGAGCATGGCGCAGCCCTTCGGGTCTGGGTCAATCACGGCGACGAGCGCAATCGCCAGAATATCGGCGCGAAAGCCAGTATGCAGGGCGACAACCCGGAAGCTCCAGAGTACCACGCCGACCTCTTGCGCGCTTACGGAACCGAATATCTGTGGGCGCACGGCAACACCGATCGCGCCGGGGATGCCGGAGCCGTTCACGACTACGCGATGCGCGACGGCGGCCATATGTTCGGCTTCCACCGGTTCAACTGGCGCCGCAACATGCCCGATGCGCGCCGCATCGCGTCAAAGTATTCGCTGTCCTACCTGGAGCGCGGCGAGAACACCCTGATCCAAGTGTGGCACCCGCGCGCGTTAAGGTTTCAGCTCGCCGAGGATGTGCTGCAGCGGCTGGTCGACAACAATTATTTCTGCGTCGTTGGTCAGCATCTCGGGTTCATGCATCCGCTGATCGCGTTCGATAGCGAGGCATCCGCCGCGCTCCGTCGGCTGCGGCGGTTTCAGGACGACGGGCTGATCCTTGTCGCGCGCACCTCGCGCCTGCTGCATTACCACCGGGTACGCGCACACCTGGAATACGAGGTGATTAAGGCTGCCGATCGCGACATCATCGATATCCAGGCAGTGACTGATCCGGTGCGTGGATACTGGGTTCCGCAGATCGAGGACCTGCGGGGGATAAACTTTGAGACTGACGCCGCGCGCCCAGCGGAATTGCGGCTGCGAGGTAAGCCGGTGCCGGCGCCGGAGCTGGTCAGTTATCGCCCCGATCGCTCGTCTGCCGCCATCATCGGCATCCGTTGGTTTGCGCCCGATCTTGCCGATTACGCACTGCCGTATCTGCGCGCCGAACGATCTTCATATGCGCTGTGGAACCCGGAGGTTCGCAACGCACTCGCCGAGCAAGACGCCCACCTGGCGACGGTTGCACGGAGTGAGCGCGGCGCGGCTATTGACCCTGATTCAGTCCATGAACGCCGCAGGGAAGACGCTGGTCTGCCCGGCGATGCCGAGGTCGATCGCGCAACGGCGAGCGACAAGCTTGGTCGCGACGGGCGCGGTTTGGCGCACTACGTCGCGGCATTCGAGCGACTGGGCTTCACCGGGATGCGGTACGGGCTCGATTTGGGAAGCGGGGTCGGCTACTGGTCACTGGCCTTCCTGCAGCACAATGACCAGGTTGTGGGGATCGAGCGCGATGCTGCGAAGGTCGAGCTCGCGACCCGGTTGGCCGCCCGGTGCGGGTATTCCGCAGGGGTTGAATTCATTGTCGGTCGGGCAACGGAAGTTTTACGTCAGGAAAACGTCTTCGATTGCGCCTGGGCGCACGCGGCACTGGAGTCCGCCAGCGCCGTCGAAAGCACGTTTCTCGCTGTCGCGCGTGCGCTGCGGGGCGGGGGCTATTTTTATTGCGGGTTTCCCACCGCCCCGCCGCGGTTGGAGGACGTTGATTCGCTGCTGTTTCAGACGGAGGCTCCGGAACGGCTCGGGGGCCTCGCCGCGCCCTATCTGAACGGGTATCTCGAGCGCTGCGGCATTTTTCACACCGGCGGCCGATGCGAGCCGGTGCTCACCGTTGAAAATCTGCTGCATATTTGCCGGGTTTTCGGTCTGAGCTATATCGGGCAACCCGGAATCGCGGTCGGTGGGCCGGGTGTTTCCGGTACCCCCCCGACCGGCGACTTCATAGTCAGCAAAACGGCTGCACCGGACGCCATCCGCATTACATTGATCGAAGGCAAGCCGGTCGAAACCGACTGGCGGGCCGACCTCGAAAAAATCATGCGCGGCGGTTGTCCGGGACTGGTTTGCGATGTCCTCGAGACGGTCGATCCCGATGCGGCCGACCCCGACAACCGGGATCTTTATGCGCGCTCCCTGATCCGCACCGGGCGCGCCGGCGACAGGGCCGCTGCGGCGCTGTTCGAGACCGGCGGTCTGCCCGATCTGACCCGGGGCTTGTACTGGCATGACCGAGGCCGGATCGCGGAGGCGCTGTCCTGTTACGAGCGACTGGATCGGTCGCACGCCGACCGCGCCTTCCTGATCGGCTGCTGTTTACTGCGAAAGGAGGATTGGACCGGGGCTCGGCACGTTTTCGATCGTGCCGCGCACCAGCCGGGTGCGGGCCCGCGAGATCACGTTGGCCTGTTCGCGGCGTGCCTGCGCAGCGGCGATTTCGAAGCAGCGAGGCAGGCATTTAGGGCCTTTATCGTCAGCCATCACCAGCCGGTCGCAGCTGTCGACCTCGCGCCGGCAGCCACCGCGCCTGGCGCGATCGGCCGACCCGTCATCGCGGCGACAGCACCCATTCCGGAAGCTTCGGCCGTTTCTGCCCGGTTCGGGTCCGACCCACCCCCAGGCGCCGAATACGCGTCTGCGCCGGCGACGAGCAGCGGCAGCAGCAACAGCGCAGAGGCGATAACCTCTCAGATGATCAGCACCGGCGAATATCGCGCCGCCGAAAAATTGGATGTGCTGTGTCAGCTCTGGGACGGGGAGGTTCCCGAGGTGCAGCGCCAGGAAGCCGTCGACCATCACCAACGGTTGTTATTGCCGAAATGGGTGGACTGGGCACGCTACGGCGGAATTCGCGCCGTCGACCGCTATATCGATCTCCAGCTGAATGAGGCGGCGGCGAGAGTGATCGAGAGCGCTGCGCCCGAAGCAACGCGCAACCGCACATTCGAGGCATCTGCCGACAGCCCCGAACTGATTTTGCAACAGCTCCAGAAAAGCGGCGCACTGCCCGCCCGCAGCAAGATCATCAACGATCTCGTCGATCAGATCGTGCGCGGTGGATTGCGCCGCTCGGTTTCGATCGACGGTGTTCCTTCGGTCCTGGCGTCGCGTCTCTGCGATGTTTTCGAGCAGGGGGCGCTGGAAGAACTCACCTATACCGAAGACCGCGGGGAAATTCCCGGCATACAGGTTCTGCGTCGGCGCTGCACCGTGTTCCCGGCCGATTTCGTTGCCGGAAAAAGCTCTGCCCTTTGCGTCTTCACCACCGCCTTTCTGGGCAAGGCGGACGTGATTTACGTCAAGGATGCCGGCATTGCCGACGTAACCTTGGTCGATCTGGACGGGGCCGCGATGGAAGCCATGCGCCAGATCTATCCGCCGCACTGGTCTTACATCGTGTCCGATTACCGCACATTCCTGTCCGAAGCGATCGCGCAGAATCGCCGCTATGACGTCGTCACCGCCGATCCTCCCGTGTTCTTGCTTCCCGACCTGCGCGAGCGCTCGCTGCGGGACCTGCTGTTGCTGACGGATTGCCTGATCATAAGCCTGCGTGGACCGGAGATGCTGAACGAAATGGGTCTGCAACAAGGGCCCGAGGAGATGTCGGACCGCTACTCGCAGAACCTGAATTTTCCGGTGACGGTGCGGATGCTGCTGCGCCGCGGTAACACCGATAGTTATTGGGTGGTGTTCGAACGAAGAGGCTGACGTGAAGGTTCTGCCGGGAGCGGTGCGCCGGCTTGCCCTTCGAATCGCCGCCCCCGTGTTTCCCCCCGTTTTGCCGGTATCGGCCAACGGCAACTCAGCTCGGCACCAAGCCGCCATCGACATTGTAGGACTGGCCGGTGATGTTGCGGGCCCCGGGGGAGGCCAGAAACACCGCCAATGCGGCGATGTCTTCGGGGGTGTTGGCGCGGCGGATCGGGATAGCCGCCTCCTGCTGCGCATACATCTCCTCGACCGTGACGCCGCGCTCGGCCGCGCGTGCGACGGCGTTGCGCACCCCGAGCTCGGTGCGGGTCACTCCCGGGCAGATCGCGTTGACGTTGATGTTGTGCGGGCCGAGCTGCTGCGCCGCCATTTTGGTCAGGGCGATGACAGCGCCTTTGCTCGCGGCATAGGCGGCGTTGGAGGCGCCGGGATAGCCGCGGCCGGAGATCGAGGCGATGTTTATGATGCGGCCGCCACCCGGCTTTTGGTTCTGGCCGATCATCTCGCGGGCGGCGCGCTGCAGGCAGAAGAACACGCCTTTGGCGTTGACTCGATGGATGCGGTCCCAATCCGCCTCGGTCAGATCCATGATGTAGGCGTAACGCGTGATGCCGGCATTGTTGACCATGACGTCGATGCGGCCGAGTTCGGCGACGGCGCGCGCCACCATCGCATCGATGCTGGCGACATCGCCGCAATCCGCCTCGATCGCCAACGCCCGGCGCTGATTGCCGGCCGCCTGGTCGGCGGTGCGCTGCGCCGCAGCGGCATCGATGTCGGCCGCGGCGATCGTAGCGCCAGCCTCCGCCATCGCCAGCGCGATCGCGCGGCCGATGCCGGCCCCGGCCCCGGTGATCAGCGCGACCTTGTCCTGAAGGCTCGCCATCTCGTCCCCTCCATGGTCGTTGCGAGGAGCCTAACGACGAAGCAATCTCGCGGGCAAGGAAACACCCTTGAGCGGGACGGCGTCGTCGATCTCAGAAGGCCCCTCAGGGCGCTGCTCCGCGCCTTTTGCGACGTTCCTTTCACGGCAGATGGTGCTCGCTCGCATCTGGCGAGCCGCGCTAATATCTGCGTCAATCAGGGTCAAGTCCCTTATGAGCTTTTGGGAGCAATCTACCGGCCGTGCTCAGAGCGCCGCCACCCGTTTGAGAGTTCGCAGCGCGCTCAATCCAATGTTGTGGCTTTGTGGAATCATGAGCCTGCCATGCTTCGCCGGCGCGTGGTTGACGCATGGCGTCGAGCCGGTTGCCACCATTCTTGCGATCTCGGGAGCATTGCCGATAGTAGTTACGTGCATAATCGCTATATACTTTTCGCTGTTTAGGCCGGAGAAGTTACAGTCGGAAGAATTCCAATTGAGGCAGCAAGCGTTAGAATTGATAAAGCAAAAGGGCTCGACTATCGAAATCTCACCGTCATCTCTCGACACAATAGCTAATCCAATATCGTCATCGTCTTCACGGGATTGACTCAACCATGACCTGCTACATGATGACGTGGCAGGGGCTTTATGCTCCTCCTCCGCCGCAACACCAAGCCCAGCAGCCGCTGGTTAATCTACTGGTTTCGCCCCCAGTTGAGGTTCCGACGGTCGTGGATCGGCAGGACATTCTGAATTATTTGGACAAGATGCCCGAGGTAGCGAATTGGAGAGCCAGCACGGGTGCAATCTTCATAGTGACTAATGCCAACGGCATGTATTTATCTACAAAAATACACGAAGCCATGCCACGACTCCTGTTTGCGATTGTGCCCATCGATTCAAGACAGATGTGGGGATGGAGCGATCCGGACACTTGGAAGTTCATTGCACAGGCGAGCCCCCTGCAGGGAATTGCTGGATAGCTTCGCCAAAAAAATCAAAATCGCCATAGGAGAGACCATGCTCGCCAATATCCCCGCCACCCAGACCGTGATCGAGATCAAGGCGCCGGGGGGGCCCGAGATGCTGGTGCCGGCGACCCGGCCGGTACCCGAGCCCAAGGCCGGGGAGGTGCTGATCCGGATTGCCGGCGCCGGGGTCAACCGCGCCGACTGCCTGCAGCGGATGGGGCGCTACCCGATGCCGAAGGGCGCCTCCGACATTCCCGGCCTCGAATGTTCTGGCACCGTCGTCAGGCTCGGCGACGGAGTCGGCGAGTGGCGCGCCGGAGACCGGGTCTGCGCGCTGATGGTTGCCGACGGCTATGGCGAATACGCCGCGGTTCCGGCGGTGCAATGCCTCCCGGTGCCTTCCGGGGTGACCCCGGTCGATGCCGGCGGATTGCCGGAAACCTTCTCCACGGTGTGGACCAATGTGTTCGAGCGGCTGCGGCTGCAGCCGGGCGAGAGCTTTCTGGTGCAGGGCGGCAGCAGCGGGATCGGCATCACCGCGATCCAGCTGGCGAAGGCGTTCGGCGCCAAGGTGCTGGCGACCGCCGGGTCCGACGAGAAATGCCAGGCGTGCCGCGACTTCGGCGCCGATGTCGCAATCAACTATCGGACCCAGGATTTCGTGCGGGTCGGCAAGGAGTTCACCGCCGGCCGCGGCGTCGACGTGATCCTCGACATGGTCGGCGGCGATTACATCCCGCGCCAGATCGAGCTGCTGGCGCATGAGGGCCGGCTCGGCTTCGTGGCACTGATGCAGGGCACGAAGGTTACCGCCGATTTCGGCGCGATCCAGCGCAAGCATCTGACCGTTACCGGTTCGACCCTGCGCTCGCGCACGGTGGCGCAAAAGGCGGCGATCGTCGCGGCGCTGCGGCAAAAGGTCTGGCCGCTATGGGAAAGTGGCAAGTTGCGCACCTTCACCTACCGCCGGTTTCCGCTGGTCGAAGCGGCGGAGGCGCATCGCCTAATGGAATCGAGCGGGCACATCGGCAAAATACTGCTGGTGCCTTAAGCCGGCACGCTCGCTTGGGCGCGGTTCCGGGTATCCCGCGCGCTTTCGGCTCGAAAAGCCCGACCGACGCCGTTGCGGCGCATCTATCTGCCCTGCCGAGCCGGACGGCACCGCCGCGATACGGGAGCGGCGGGGCAACGCGGGCAAGGGCACTATTCCCCGGCGGGATCGGCCTTGCCGGCAAGCTCCGCCTCTTCTTCGGCCTCGCGCCGGGCCCGCGCCCTCTCGACCATGCGGCAGGAGATGATCGAAGCCTCGTAGAGGATGATCAGCGGCACCGCGAGGAAGGTCTGGCTGACGATGTCAGGCGGCGTCAACACCGCCGCCACGACGAACATGCCGACGATGGCATAGCGCCGCTTCGAGGCCAGTCCGGCGGCGCTGACCAGCCCGACCCGGGCCATCAACGTCAGCAGCACCGGCAGCTGAAAGGCGACCCCGAAGGCGAACAGCAGGGTCATCACCAGCGACAGGTACTCGTTGACCTTGGCTTCAAGCTCGATCGGCAGCGAGCCGTTGATCGAAGGCTGCTCGAAGCTGACGAAAAATTTGAACGCGATCGGGATCACCAGGAAGTAGGCGAGCGCCGCCCCCATCGCGAACAGCACCGGGGTCGCGAATAGATAAGGTCTGAAAGCGCGCCGCTCGGTTCGATAAAGGCCGGGCGCCACGAATTTCCATACCTGGTTCGCGATGACCGGAAAAGACAGGCAGATCGCGGCCCAGAACGACACCTTGACATAGGTGAAGAACACCTCTGTCAGCCCGGTGGCGATCATCTTGCGGCCGGGTTCGCCGCCGAGGACGCGGGCGAGCGGCCAGGCCAGGAAACGGAAGATCTGTTCCTTGAATTGATAGCAGGCGAGAAAGGTGATCACGACCGCGACCACCGACCACATCAGCCGGTTGCGCAGTTCGATCAGGTGATCGAGAAGCGGCATGCGGCCGGCTTCGAGCTCGGCCTCTCTGTCGTCGCTCATTGCCGGCCCTTTACGAACCCGGCGGCGTTTCGAAACCCTGCACCGGCGGCGGCTCGGCGACCGGCAACCCGGGTGCTGCCTCTTGCGGGGCGGGCGCGAGGGTCGGCCGCGGCTGCATTTCCGAGACGGCCGGCGGTTTCTCGAAGAAGTCGGGCACCGTCGGAGGTGCGAGGCTGCGGCTCAGGCTCCCGGTCGGGTCGATGGTCTTTTGCAGCTGATCCCCGATATTGAAATCGGCCGCCTTTTTCAGCTCCTGCCGCATCTCATCGAGCTCGGCCTCGCGGATCATCTGCTCGACGCTGTTGTGAAATTCGCGCGATAGGCCACGCGCCTTGCGCACCCAGTAACCGGCAACGCGCAAGGCCCGCGGCAAATCCTTCGGCCCGATCACAACGAGCGCGATGACCCCGATCAGCAGCAGTTCCGACCAGCCGATGTCAAACAGCATCGGCCAGGGCGCCGGGTGCGGGCGCGAGAGACCGAGCGCCGGCGGGGCAATGAGTTTTCGACGACATCGGCGGGCTCCACGACCGCGGCGATGATGTCAGAAACACCCGGAGGCGGCAATCTGCGCCAAGCCGGATCGCCGCGGCCGGATCGCCGCGGCCGGATCGCCGCGGCCGGATCGGCCTGACGCGTGGTCGCCTGCGGGCGGGTCGTCCCCGGCCCGGTCGGCCGACCCCGAGCCTCCCCCATCAACCCTCGATCTCTTCCGCCGCGGGCGGCGTCTCGCCCAGCGCCGCCGGGCCAAGATCGAGCAGGCCGGCGGCACGCAACTCGTCAACTCCCGGCAGTTCGGTCAGGCTGTCGAGTCCGAAATGGGCGAGAAAGCCTGGAGTCGTCACCCAGGTCAGCGGCCGCCCCGGACTGTCGCGGCGCCCCTTCGGCCGCACCCATCCCGCTTCCATCAGCCGGTCTACCGTGCCGCGGCCCAAGGCGACCCCGCGGATCGTCTCGATCTCGGCGCGCGTGACCGGCTGGTGATAGGCGATGATCGCCAAGGTCTCGACGGCGGCGCGCGACAATTTACGAACCACGGGCCGCTCGCTGCGCAACGCTGCGGCAAGGTCAGGGGCGGTGCGGAATGTCCAGCCGCCCGCGAGTCGGACCAGATTGAAGCCGCGACCGGCATAGCTCTCGGCCAGTTCGGCGAGCATTCCGGGCAGATCAGCCGGATTGTCAAGGCGCGTTGCCAATGCCTCTTCCGAGATCGGCTCGGCGGCGGCGAAGAGCAGTGCTTCGAGCAGCCGCAGCGGCCGATGGCCGCCGCTCACGCGTTCCCTCCGTCTCCGGCTGAGGCAATTCGGGGCGCGCTGCGGAGATAAAGCGGCCCAAAGGCACGGTCCTGGTGCAATTCGATATGGCCGGAGCGCGCCAGCTCCAGGCAGGCGGCGAAGGTCGAAGCCAAAGCCGAGCGGCGGAATACCTCGCCGCGCAGTTCCAGCGGCAGCAGCTTCATCAGCTCGCGCCACTCCGGCATATGCCCGAGAAATCGCGACAGCCGATGCAGCGCCTCGTCGAGCGAATGAAACGCGGTCGGCTCGATCGTCAGGACCGCGGTCGCGTGACGTCGACGCTCCTCGCCATAGGCCTTCAGCAGCTCGTACAGATCGAGCCGGTACACCGGTTTGTCGATCACCGGAAGACCCTCGGGGGCACCGCGCAAGAAGACATCGTGGCCGAGCTGCGGCCGTGCCATCAGCCTTGTCCCGGCATCGCGCATCGCCGCCAGCAACTGCAGGCGACGACCCAGCGCCGCCGCCAGTTCGGTGCCGCTCGGCTCGTCATCGGCCGGCGGCTCGGGCAGCAGCAGCCGCGATTTCAGATAGGCAAGCCACGCCGCCATCACCAGGTAATCGGCGGCGATCTCCAGCCGCAAGCGGTGCCGCTCGGCGATGAAGGCAAGATACTGATCGGCCAGCGCCAGGATCGAAATGCGGGCGAGATCGACCTTCTGCTCGCGGGCCAATGCGAGCAGCACGTCGATCGGGCCTTCATAGCCGTCGAGATCGAGGGTCAAAGTCGCAGCCGGAAGGCTCGCGGCATTCATCCGTTCTGGCCGGTGATGGTCTGCACGAAATCGATTAATGCCTCCGCCGGAATGAACACCAGCCAGCTCAAAATATTGAGGCCCGAACCGCGGCCGGCATAGGAGACGACAAACAGCAGCAGCACGATCAGCATGCCGTAGCGCTCGAGGCTCGCGAGCGGCCGCGCCAGGGGCAGCGGCAGCAGCCCGACCGCGACCCGGCCGCCATCAAGCGGCGGCAACGGCAGCATGTTGAAGACGCACAACACGGCGTTGATCGCGATCGAGTTCTCCAGATTCGCCACGAGCCAGAGCGCGGCGGTGCCGACCGGCATCGCTTCCACGGCATACAGCAGCAGCGATGAGGCGATCGCCAGCAAAACATTGGTCATCGGCCCGGCGAGCGCGACCCACACCATGTCGCGGCGCGGATTGTGCAGCCGGCGGAAATCGACCGGCACCGGCTTGGCATAGCCGAACAGGAAACCTGCGGTCAGGAACAGCATCGCCGGCAGCACCACGGTGCCGAACGGATCGATGTGCTTCAGCGGGTTGAAGGTGACCCGGCCAGCCTCCCACGCGGTGGTATCGCCGAAACGATAGGCGACAAAGCCATGCGAGGCCTCATGAAAGGTCACGGCCATGATGACCGGCACCACCCAGGTGCTGGCCTGGAAAAGAGCGCTGTCGGGGTTCATCCCGGGCCGGCTCCGTCGCCAAGCCGGAGCAGGGCATCGAACCGTGCCTCGGCCGCGACGCGATCGAACTCTCGGCATGACGCCGTGCGCATCGTTTCGGCTCGGGCTATCCGCTGCCATGCCGCAGAGGACAGCGGCGCCGCTGCGGCGGCGACCTGCGTCATCTCCCGCAAATCGCCGTTGCAATGCAAAGCGAGATCGCAGCCCGCGGCCAGCGCCCGCGACGTCCGCTCGCCGAGCGTGCCGCCCAATGCGCCCATCGACAGGTCGTCCGAAACCAGCACGCCGGAAAACCCGATCTCGCCGCGAATGGCACCCGAAATCACGCGGTGGGAAAGGGTAGCCGCGGCATCGTCGTCGATCGCGGCATAGAGAATGTGCGCGGTCATCGCCCATGGCATATGGCCAAGCGCCCGGAATGGGGCGAAGTCGCGCGCCGACAGCTCGGTGCGCGATGCGTCGACCCGCGGACAGGCGCGATGGCTGTCGACGGTGGCTCGGCCGTGCCCCGGGATATGCTTCAGCACCGGCAATACTCCGCCCTCCAGCAGCCCGTCGCAGAACGCGCGGCCGAGCCGGGTGACCCGTTCGGCCTCGGTTCCCCAGGCGCGATCACCGATCACCGGATCGGCTCCGGCGGAGGGCAGGTCGAGCACCGGCGCACAATCGACGGTGATCCCGAGCCGCGCCAAGTCGTCGGCGATCAGCCGGCCGGCGAGCCCGGCCGCCTCCGCCGCCAGCGGATCCGCCAGCATCGCGAGATGGCCGGCGGCGGGATAGGCCCGCCACCCGGGCGGGCGCAGGCGCGCGACGCGGCCGCCCTCCTGGTCGATCAGCACCGGCGCGTCGGCCCGGCCAACGCTGTCGCGCAGCTCGGCCACCAACCGGCGCACCCGATCGGGCGTCCGGCAATTGCAGTGGAACAGGATGAATCCGGCAGGATCGGCATCGCGAAAAAAGCGCCGCTCGTCGGCGCTCAAGACCTCGCCGGCGCAGCCCAGGATAATGGCCGCGGGACGATTCTGGCCGGAGCCGGATGGCGGCTCATCGGACAATCGTGCACCCGAAATTGCGGCGTTTCATCTCGCTGCAAACCCGGCCGGCCTCCGCGCCATCGGCCAGCGGCCCGGCCTCAATGCGGTAATAGATCCCTCTGTCGCCGAGGTCGGCGCGCACCGCAACCGCGGTCAGGCCGCCGAGCAGATCGCCGTTCAGGCGCTTTAGCCGCGTCCATTCCTGCCGCGCCAAATCCTCGCTGCGCATCGAGCCGAGCTGGATGCGGATGCCTGCCGGCATTGCCGCGCCGGCCGGATGCGCCGGCTTCGCGGCAGCAGCCGGACCCAGCGAATTCTTCACCGCGGGAACCGTTTCCGGCGCCGGCGAGGGCGGCGTCGCCGCGGCAACCGGCGGCGATGCGGCCGGCGGAATCAACGGCGGAGCCGCAGATGCGGTCTGGTTCGGCCCCGGCCGGGGCAATGGCTTTTCCGGCGGCGGCAGCAGCTTTTCGACGCCCGGCGCGCTCGGCTGCTCATTGTAGATCAGCTTGTCGCGGTCCGGGATGTCCATGCCGCCGGGCTGGTCGGGCTTGATCCTGGTCGGGCGCTGGTCGGCGCGGAGCAGCGGAACGTTGTCGGCAGCCTGACCCGTTGTCGGGTGGTGCGTTCCGAGCACATAGGCAAACCACAGCCCGCCGGCAAACAGCGCCATCACCAGGCCGGTCAGCAGCGCCGCCCACAAGCCCCCGCGCGCCGGGGCCCGGGTCTCGGGCGGAGGCTCGTCGACGACGAGATCGAGGCGATCATCACGATCGACATGCCCGAACGGGTAAGACATCGCCATTTCCCCCAAGCTGCTCCCGGGCGCCCCCTTTGCCGCCGGTCACATCTCGCTGACGGGTTTCACACCGAACACCGTCAGCCCCGAGGCGATCACGATTGCCACGCCGCGGACCAAGGCGAGGCGCGCGCGGGTCAGGGCCCGATCGGAGGGCAGTATGAAGCGCAACGTCGCCTCGTGATTGCCCTTCGTCCACAGCAGATGGAACTCCGCCGCTAGTTCCTGCAAATAGAAGGCGATGCGGTGCGGTTCGTGGGTGTCGGCGGCGCTCTCGACAAGCCGCGGCCACTCCGCGAGCCGCCGAATCAGCGCCAGCTCCGATGGATCGTCGAGACGGTCGAGCGCCGCCTCCGCCAGCGCCGCATCCGTCAGTTCCGCCTCGGCGAAGTGCTCGCCCGCGTGCCGCACCACCGAGGCGGCGCGGGCATGCGCGTACTGCACATAGAAAACCGGGTTGTCCTTCGACTGCTCGGTCACCTTGGCGAAATCGAAGTCGAGGGTCTGGTCGTTGCGCCGGGTCAGCATCATGAACCGGAACACGTCCTTGCCGACGTCGTCGATGACCTCGCGCAAGGTGACGAAAGTGCCGGCGCGTTTCGACATCCGCACCGGCTGCCCCTGGTCGAACAGATGGACCAGCTGGCACAGCTTGACCTCGAGCTGCGCCGCACCGTTGGTCAAGGCCTGTACGGCGGCCTGCATGCGCTTGACATAGCCGCCGTGATCGGCCCCCCAGACATCGATAAGGTTCGGAAAGCCGCGCCTGACTTTGTCGAGGTGATAGGCGATATCGGCGGCAAAATAAGTCCACGAGCCGTCCGATTTCCGCAGCGGCCGATCGACTTCGTCGCCGAACTGGGTGGCACGGAACAAGAGCTGGGGCCGCGGCTCCCAATCCTCCGGCAATTTGCCCTTCGGCGGATCGAGCGTGCCCGTATAGATCAGGCCGCACCCGGCAAGGGTGTCGAGGCTGGCCCCGATCGCACCGTTCTCGACCAGCGCCCGCTCGGATACGAAGCGGTCGTGCCGGACGCCGAGCGCGGCAAGATCGTCCCGAATGAGCCGCAGCATTTGCGCGACCGCGAAGTCGCGCACCGGTTCCAGCCATTCCGGTTCCGGCCGGTCTAGCCAGCGCCGCCCGTATTGTTCGGCCAGCGCCCGCCCGGTCTCGATCAGATACTCGCCGGGGTAAAGCCCCTGCGGGATCGGGCCGATTTCCTCGCCAAGGGCTTCGCAGTAGCGCAGATACGCCGAGCGCGCGAGCGCCTCGACCTGGGCGCCGGCATCATTGATGTAGTACTCGCGGGTGACCGCAAACCCGGCCTTGGTCAGCAGCGCCGCCAACGCGTCGCCGACCACCGCGCCGCGACCGTGGCCGACATGCATCGGGCCGGTCGGGTTGGCCGAGACGAACTCGACATTGACGGCCTTGCCGCCACCCACGGTCGAATCGCCCCAGGCGGTCCCGGCGACCAGAATGGCGCGCAATTGCGCGTGCCAAACCGCCGGCTCGAGCCGGATATTCAGAAAACCCGGCCGCGCCGCCGCGACCGTGAAGCCGCTCCCGCGATATTCGCCGCTCGCGAGCTCGCGGCCGGCGAGAGCGGCGGCGATGCGCTCGGCCAAGGCCATCGGGTTCTGCCGTACTGCCCCGGCCAGCACCATCGCCGCGTTGGTCGCGAGGTCGCCATGCGCCGGATCGCGCGGCGGCTCGACCGTTACACGGGCGAAATCAAGCTCCGCCGGCAGCCCGCCGCTCTGCTGCAAATCCTCCAGTGCCGCCGTTACCAGCCGCCGGCAATCCGCGAATATGTTGGTCATGATCCTTGCGTCATACCGGGGCGTAGGTGTCGAACAGGCGCCTGTGCTCGTCGAGGGCGAAGCGGTCGGTCATGCCGGCGAGATAGTCGGCCACGGTGCGCGCCGTATGCGCCTCGCGGGGGGCGCCCGCCAGCGCGCGCCACTCGCCCGGCAGGCAGTCCGGCTCGGCAAGGAACAGCCGGAACAGCTCGCGCACGACGCGCCGCGCCTTCGAGCTCATGCGGTTGACCCGATAATGCCGGTACATGCGCGCGAACAGGAATGCCTTCAATGCCGCATTATGACCGTGCATTGTGTCGGAAAAGGCGACGATCGCGGCCGGCAACGTCCTGATGTCGTCGGCCGAACGGACGGCGCTGCCGGCGAGCCTCGACCGCGTTTCCTCGACGACGTCGCGGACCATACTGTCGATGACGCGCCGGATCGATTCATGGATCAGGCGCGCCTCCTCGATCCCGGCATAACGCCCGGCGACCTCGCGCACCACCGGTCCGACCAGCGGCACCTGGTCGAGATCGGCGACGGCGAACAAGCCGGCGCGCAACCCGTCGTCGATATCGTGATTGTTGTAGGCGATGTCGTCGGCGAGCGCCGCCACCTGTGCCTCGGCGCCCGGGAAGCGGTCGAGCGCCAGCGGGTGGTGCGCATCGTACTCGGCGACCGAAGGCGGCACCGCCCTCTCGATATCCGGCCCGATCAGCGGCCCGTTGTGCTTGACGGTGCCTTCGAGCGCCTCCCAGGTCAGGTTGAGCCCGTCGAACTCGGCATAGCGCCGCTCGAGCCGGGTCAGGATGCGCAGGGTTTGTTCGTTATGCGAGAAGCCGCCGAAGGCGGCCATTTCGGCGTTGAGCGCCTCCTCGCCGGCATGGCCGAACGGGGTGTGGCCAAGATCGTGGGCCAAGGCGACGGTCTCGGCGAGGTCCTCGTCGAGGCCGAGCGCGCGCGAAATCGTGCGCGCGATCTGCGCCACTTCGAGGCTGTGGGTCAGCCGGGTGCGGTAATGATCCCCTTCGTGATAGACGAACACCTGGGTCTTGTGCTTGAGGCGGCGGAACGCGGTTGAGTGGATGATGCGGTCGCGGTCGCGCTGAAACGGGGAGCGCAGCGCGTGCTCCGGCTCCGGATGGAGGCGTCCGCGGCTCTCCTCCGGCTTCGCCGCATAGGGCGCGCGCTCCACCGGCCAGACCATGCCCGAACCCTACGCCCGAGCGGGCGCGCTGTCACTCGCAGCGGCATCAAGTCAGGATCGGCGTTAATTCACCCGGTGGCAGGCGACCGTATGGCCGGGGCTGACCTCGCGGAACTGCGGCGCCTCGACCCGGCAGCGCGCCTCGACATAGGGACAACGGGTGTGAAACGGGCAGCCCGGGGGCGGGTTGACCGGGCTCGGCACGTCGCCCTGCAGCAATCGCCTCTGGCGCTTCAGCCGCGGGTTGGGCACCGGCACCGCCGACAGCAGCGCCTCGGTGTAGGGGTGCAGCGGATTGGTGAACAGCGTCTGCTTGTCGGCCTGCTCGACGATCTTGCCGAGATACATGACCGCGACCCGGTGGCTGATGTGTTCGACCACCGCGAGGTCGTGGGCGATGAACAGGTAGGACAGCCGCTTGTCGCGCTGCAAATCCATCATCAGGTTGATGACCTGCGCCTGGATCGACACGTCGAGCGCCGAAACCGGCTCGTCGGCGACGATCAGCTTGGGGTTCAGCGCCAGCGCGCGGGCTATCGAGATGCGCTGGCGCTGCCCGCCGGAGAATTCATGCGGGAACGCCTTCAGCTGCGCCCGCCGCAGGCCGACCTGGTCGAACAATTCGCCGACCATGGCGTCCTTGTCTCGGCCCTGGGCGATGCCGTGCACCTTCAGCGGCTCGCCGACGATGTCGCCGGCCGCCATGCGCGGGTTCAATGACGAGAACGGGTCCTGGAAGATGATCTGCATCTGGCGCCGGTGCGGCCGCATCGCCGATTTACCGAGATGCGTGATGTCGTGCCCGCCGAGCCGGATCGAACCGCCGGTCGGCTCGACCAGCCGCAAAACCGTGCGGGCAACGGTGGATTTGCCGCAGCCGCTTTCGCCGACAAGGCCGAGGGTCTCGCCTTCGCCGATCGAAAAGCTGACACCGTCCACCGCGAAGACATGCCCGACAGTGTGGCGCAACACGCCGCGCTTGATCGGGTAATGCTTCTTCAAATCGGCGATGTCGAGCACCGGCGCGCCGTTGCCGGCTTTCTCGCCGGCAGGAGAGCTAAGCATCGCTTCGCCTAGGGGACGGCACTGAACCTGCCCTAGTACCCGGAATCATTGGACCGCGATACGGCGCCGGAAAGCCCCTCTCCGCCCATTGGGGGGAGAGGGAGGGACCCATTGCGGAGCAATGGGAGGGTGAGGTGGGCAGCGCCGGCGTCTCAGTATTATCGGCCCCCTCACCCCGCCCTCTCCCCCGGCCAGCGGGGGAGAGGGGAAAGGGCGACTCATCCTTCTATGATGCCGGGTACTAGTCACCGACCCGCTCCGAATGCCAGCAGGCGGCCCAATGGCCGGGGCGCTTCTGTTCGTAGGGCGGAGCGAAGCTGCGGCACTGCTCGTCCGCCAGCGGACAGCGTGGCGCGAAAGTACAGCCCGGCGGCAGATTGGTCAGCGCCGGCACGAGACCGGGGATCTCCTGCAGGCGGCCGCCGGCCGCCGCCGATCCGCCGCCGAGGATCGCGAGCTGCGGGATCGAGGCCATCAGACCGCGCGTATAGGGATGCAGCGGTTCGCCGAACAGCGGATCGACCTCCGCCTCCTCGACCTTCTTGCCGGCATACATGACGATGACGCGCTGGGCCGTCTCGGCAACGACGGCAAGGTCGTGGGTGATCAGGATCACCGCGGTGCCGAGCCGCTGCTGCAGGTCGAGGATCAAGTCGAGGATCTGCGCCTGGATCGTCACGTCGAGCGCGGTCGTCGGCTCGTCGGCGATCAGCACCTGCGGGTTGCAGGAGAGCGCCATCGCGATCATCGCGCGCTGCCGCATGCCGCCCGAGAGCTGATGCGGGTATTCCCTGGCCCGCTGCTGCGGCTCGGGGATCTTGACCAGCCGCAGCATGTCGACGGCCTTGTCCATCGCCGCCTTCTTCGAGAGGTCCTGGTGCAGCCTGATGGTTTCGCTGATCTGTCGGCCGATCGTCATGACCGGGTTCAGCGATGTCATCGGCTCCTGAAAGATCATCGAGATCTCGTTGCCGCGGATGTCGCGCATTGCGGCCTCGTCGAGCGCGACGAGATCCCGCTCGGCGAGCCGGATCGTGCCGCCGACGATGCGTCCCGGCGGGCTCGGCACCAGCCGCATCAAGGACAGCGCCGTCATGGTCTTGCCGCAGCCGGACTCGCCGACGATCGCCAGGGTCTCGCCCCGGCGCAACGCAAACGACACCTCGTCCACCGCCTTGACGACGCCGAGCCGGGTGAACAGGTAGGTCCGCAGCCCGGCGACGTCGAGAACGGTTTCGGCGTTGCCGCCGGCCCGGCGCGTCGCCATGTCGGCCGCTGGGGCTGTCTCGGTCACGGTCACCGACTGCGCTGCCTCCCGGATACGGTCCGCCGTAAGCCTGTTGTCAGCTACGTTGCCTCGGATCGAGCAGGTCGCGCAAGGCGTCGCCGAGCAGGTTGGTGCCGAATACCGCGAGACTGATCGCCAGCCCCGGGAAGATCACCAGCCACGGCGCGGTACGGACATATTCGGCGGCCGATTCCGACAGCATCCGGCCCCAGGACGGGTGCGGCTCGGGCACTCCGAGACCGAGAAACGACAGCGACGCCTCGGTCAGGATCGTCGAGCCGAGCTGGGCCGTCGCAAGCACGATCAGCGGCGCCAGCGTGTTCGGCAATACGTGGCGCAGCGCGATGCGGGTCTCGCTCATGCCGATCGCCTTCGCCGCCTCGACGAAGGGCTGCTCGCGCAGCGCCAGCGTGTTGGCGCGGATCACGCGCGCCACATAGGGCACCAGCGGGATCGCGATCGCGATGATTGTGTTGTGCAATGACGGGCCGAGCGCCGCCGCCATGATCAACGCCATGACCAGCAGCGGCAATGACTGCATCATCTCGATGACGCGCTGGGTGATCAGGTCGAACCAGCCCAGCAGATAGCCCGACAGCAGCCCGACCGTGACCCCGATCGAGCAGCCGAGCAGCATCGAGCCGATCCCGACCGCCAGCGAGATGCGGGCGCCGTAGACGATGCGGCTGTAGACGTCGCGGCCCATGAAATCGGCGCCGAGCCAGTGTTGCGCGCTGGGCCGGGCCAATGACATCGCGGCGTTGGTCGAGAGCGGGTCGTAGACCGTTATCAGCGGCGCGAACACGGCGGCAAACACGACCAGGGTCATGATGACCGCGCCGATCGCGCCGAGCGGATAGCGCCGCGCGAAAAACCTGATCCGGCCCCAGCGGCTGCGGACATGCGCCCCGGCGGCCGCCAGTTCGGCATTGAAATCAATCGTGCTCACGATCTCTCCTGTGCCCGCGGTCCCGCACCTGCCTGCGGTTGCGACCGGGTTTCCGGCGTGCTTCGTGCCCCGTCATGGCCTGGCTTGTCCAGGACGAGCCCGGGGATGGCGTGGCGAGCGTTTGGCGCAGCTCAACCCGGCTTCGGTCAGTCGGCATATTTGATCCGCGGGTCGAGCACGGCGTAGAGCATGTCGATGATGAAATTGATCAGCACGACGACGACGGCGATGAACATGACCAGGTTCTGCACCATCGGGTAGTCGCGCCAGCGGATTGCCTCGACCAGGAAGCGGGCGACCCCGGGAATGTTGAAGACGGTCTCGGTCACGATCAGGCCGCCGAGCAGAAACGCCGCCTCGATGCCGATCACGGTAACGACCGGCAAGATCGCGTTCATCAGCGCGTGGCGATAGTTGATCGCGCGTTCCGGAGCGCCTTTAGACCGCGCCGTGCGGATGTAATCCTGGCGCATGACCTCGAGCATCGACGAGCGCGTCAGCCGCATCATCAACGCCGAGCTGCGGAACCCTACGGCGGCAGCCGGCACGCTGTACATGACCAGCGCATTCCAGAAACTGGTCGGCGCGTCGGAGTAGATCGGGATCGTCCCGAAATAGTTGACGAACCCCATCAAGATCAAAAGCCCGAGCCAGAATGCCGGCATCGACAGGCCGCTCAGGCTGAGCACCCGCAAGAAGTAGTCGAGAGGCGTATTCTGGCGCACCGCGCTGATGACCCCGAGCGGCACGCCGATAATGACCGCAAAGGACAGTGCCAAGCCGGCCAGCTTGGCAGTGATCGGGATGCGCGGCGCGATCTCCTCGATCGCCGGCCGCTCGGTCTGGTAGGAATAGCCAAGATCGCCGGTCAACAGGCCGCCGATCCAGCTCGCGTATTGCACCGGGATCGATTTGTCGAGCCCGAGCTCGGCCTCGATCCGCGCCTTGTCGGCGGGATCGACGAAACCGCCGGCATCGAACAGGATGTCGGCGATGTTGCCGGGCGTCAGCCGCAACAGCAGGAAGATGATCATCGAGATGCCGATCAGGGTAATCAGCATCAGGCCGAAGCGGCGTATCAGATAGGCTCCCAACCGGCTCCTCCCTGCTCGGCGATTGCGCCGCGGCTACTTTAGCAGGCCGCGACAAAAGGCCAATGCAGCGCGATGGAGCGCGCAGAATCCGGCGGAGCAGCAGCCCCCTTTATGGCCCGCCGGAGATCGAGGCCGGCGTGCCGTTCCACAACGCCAGAACCCGCACATCGGGGTGGCTTGGGGCATAGCCCATAATGCTGAGCGCCGCAGGGTCGAACTGGAAATGCTCCCCTTCGACGACCGGCAGGCCGATCCATCGCACCGCCAGGACGCAGCCGAAATGGCCGTGCGAGAACAGCGCGACGTCGCCTTGCAGCGCCGCAAGCCGGGCGATGAGCCGGTCGGCCCGGTCGGCAACCTGCGCCGGCGTCTCGCCGCCGGGACAACCGTCACGGAACAGGTTCCAGTCCGGTCGACCCTTCCGGATGTCGGCCGAGCGCTCTCCTTCAAAATCGCCGTAATCCCATTCGGCCAGGTCCGGCTCGACCTCGGCTGCGGGGCCCAGTCCGGCCAGTTCGCAGGTCCGTTGCGCGCGTTGCCGCGGGCTGGTCAGAACACGGGCAAACGAAAGTTGCGGCAGGCTTTGTCCCAGCTCGCGGGCCCGATCCTCACCCCGTGCGGTCAACGGAATCTCCGTGCGCCCGGTGTGTCGGCCCGACAGCGACCACTCGGTCTCGCCGTGCCGGACGAGGAAAAGCCGCAAAGCCATCCGCCGAGCCCTAGACGAGGGGTTGGCCGCTGCGGGCGGCGAAGGCCAGCTCGGGGGTGAGGCGGCCGAGCGGTTTGGCCGCCTCCGACAGCGCGCAGGGCAGGAAGGTGCCGCTGCCGCGCTCGGCGACCAGCCGGCCGTCTTCGACGACAATGCGGCCGCGCGAGATCACAATCATCGGCCAGCCGGTCAGCCGCATCCCCTCATACGGCGTGTACCCGACATTGTCGTGCAGCATCGCCGCGGTGACTGTCACCTCGCGATCGGGATCCCAGATCGCGAGGTCGGCGTCGCCGCCGACCGCGATCGTGCCTTTCTTCGGATAAAGGCCGTAGAGCTTGGCGTGGTTGGTTGCGGTCAGTGCGACAAAGCGGTTGAGATCGAGCCGGCCGCTGCGCACGCCTTCCGAAAACAGCAGCGGCGCGCGCAATTCGATGCCCGGCACGCCGTTGGCGGTGTCCTTGAAGGTGGTTTTGTCGCCCTTCGGCAATTTGCCGCCGGCATCGTAGCGGTAGGGGGCGTGGTCGGAGGAGAACACCTGGAAGGTGCCGTTGGCGAGCCCCTGCCATACGGCCTGTTGCGCGGCATGGTCGCGCGGCGGCGGACTGCAGCAGAATTTTGTGCCTTCGAGATCCATGCCGATGTCGTCGGCGGTAAGAAACAGATATTGCGGGCAGGTCTCGCCGTAGATCTTCAGTCCCTTGGTCTGCGCCTCGCGGATCACCGCGATCGCCTCGGCGGCCGAGACATGCACGATCAGCAGCGGCACATCGAGCAATTGCGACAGGGCGACCGCGCGGTTGGTGGCTTCGCCTTCGGCCAGGCGGGCATGGCTGACCGCGTGATAGCGCGGCGCACCGAGCCCTTTTTCGAGCAGCCGGTCGGCCAGCCACTGGATCATGTCGTGGTTCTCGGCGTGCACCATGACAAGCGCGCCCTCGCGCCGCGCCAGCGCCAGGATGTCGAGCATCTGGCGGTCGTCGAGCCGCAGCAGGTCGTAGGTCATGTAGACCTTGAACGAGGTATAGCCGTCGCCGATCAGAGCCGGCAATTCCTGCCCCATGACCTGCTCCGAAGGGTCGGAGATGATCAGGTGAAAGGCGTAGTCGATGACCGCCTTCGGCCGCGCCGCCTCGTGATATTCCTGCACGACCTCGCGCAGCGATTGGCCGCGGTGCTGCGCCGCGAACGGGATCACCGTCGTGGTGCCGCCGAACGCCGCCGCAACCGTGGCGCTGTAGAAATCGTCGGCGCAGATGACCCCGGCCGAGGAGCGCTGCTCGATGTGGCAATGGCTGTCGATGGCGCCGGGCAGGACCAGCCGGCCATCGGCGTCGATCTCGCGCAGGCCGGCACCGAGGCTGCGGCCGATCGCGGCGATCACGCCATCCTTGACCCCGACATCACCGTGGAATGTGTCGGCCGCGGTCGCCACCGTGCCGCGGCGGACCACGAGATCGAATTCGGCCATCCGGCGCCCCTTCGTTCCTGAAACTGCCCGCCCGTCGCCCCGGCGCGCCGCATTATAGATGAGCGGGTCATTGCGAGGAGCGGAAGCGACGAAGCAATCTCGATCCGTAAGAGCCTCAATCGGCACGAGATTGCTTCGCCCTGCTCGCAATGACAGCCTTGTAATTCATGTGACGAAGTTCTGATTCGCGGCGCTACCGCTTGGCCCAGTAATCCGCTGCGGCGGGGAAGACGGTTTCGCAGCGCGTCGCCTGGGTTGGGCCGTCCAGCGTATCCGCCGCCGCCCGCCACACCGCATAGTGCGGTGCGGCGCGATGCGCCTCCAGCGCCGCTTCGTCCCGGTAGACCTCGAAGAAATAGTAGACGTTCCGGTCCTGCCCGTCCTGCAGCACGTTGAAGCGCAGACAGCCGGGTTCGTCCTTTTCGGAGCCAAGGGCGTCCGCCTCGATCGCCTTCAGAAAACGCTCGCGCTCCTGTTCCTTGACCCGGACCTTTACCCACATCGCCAGCATGCGGCCTCCTTTCGCAACCAGGCGCCGCCAATCCGAAAGGCGCCTGCCTTCGCCGTACTCCGTCTGCTTGCCCAATCTAGGCGCCCGGCAGGGGCGGCGTCATCCGCCAAATGTCCGGCTGGCCCTTGTGCGCCGGGGTCTGCCATTCGCTCCTTCTGGAAACTGCCCCTCGGCGAACCGTCCGCGATCGGCTAAAAGCGAAGCCCGGGTTTCGCGGCTCAGCCGGGATGCCGGTGGGCCCAGGGAGGGGATATGGCGCTGCTGATCTTCGGTCTCGACAGAATTGGGGATGCGCAAGCATGGCGCGACACGTTTGCGAAACAGATTCCCGAGTTGGAAATCCGGGTCTGGCCGGAGACCGGGGACGTAGCGGAGATCGACTATCTCGCCTTCATGCATCCCGATTTCGATGTCTTGCCGTTCTTGCCGAATTTGAAAGCCATGTTCAGCCGCTCGGCCGGTGTCGAGTCATTCATCGATCACCCGAGGCGGCCGACGGTCCCGCTCGGCAAGGTGGAACCGCCGGGAGGCGATCCGATGATGACCGAGTATGTCGTCATGCATGTTCTTCGCTTCCACCGCGACATGCCCGGATATCAGGCGGCGCAAGCGCGGCGCGAGTGGCGTCGGACGCGCATCGTGCGGCCGGAGGAACGACGCGTCGGATTCCTCGGCTATGGCATGATGGCGAAAGCGCCGGCGCTGGTCCTGCAATCGCTCGGCTTCAAGGTCGCCGCCTGGGTCCGAACTCCCCGCCAGGAAGCCGAAATTCCGCTGTTTCACGGGCCCGGCCAGCTGGAGCCGTTTCTCTCCCAGACCGATATCGCCGTCTGCCTGTTGCCGCTGACCCGCGAAACCGAGGGGATCTTCTGCACCCGCACCTTCAACATGATGCCGAAAGGAGCGATGCTGGTGAATGTCGGGCGCGGCAAGCATGTGGTCGACCAGGACCTGATCCGCGCTCTCGATTCCGGGCAGCTCTCCTATGCCGCCCTGGATGCGCTGTGGCCTGAGCCGCTGCCGCCGGAAAGCCCGCTCTGGCTGCATCCCAAGGTCACCATCATGCCGCATGTCGCGCGCCGGCCGACCGTTGCACAGCTGGCGACCGAGATCGTCGCGAACATCCGGAGCGTCGAGGCCGGCGGCGGGCTGTTGCAGGAAATCGACACCGGCATCGGGTATTGATCGGCGGCGTGAGCGCCGCCGCTACGGCTGGCAGGAAACCATCGAGCCAGTGGTCCCGTCGCCACACGGCGGAACGAATTGCTAACAGCCGGTGTCGCTGTGGTGCCAGAATGACACGTCGGTTCGCGTCGCGTTCGGGCAGATCGCGTTGCGAAGGCGCCGGAAAACGGCAGGAAAACTGGCGGACCCGGCGAGATTCGAACTCACGACCTCTGCCTTCGGAGGGCAGCGCTCTATCCAGCTGAGCTACGGGTCCGCGATCGTCGGGGTTGCTTACAGTCTTGCCAGGGATGACGCAAGCGCGGCGGCCATGGGCCCGGCAGGGGCGGAGGATTTGCAGCTGCGACGGGACGATCGGCATGCGGCCGAGGCCGAGGGCGGGGGCGTTGTCGGTTATGGCCGGGCAACCTCCTCCAATCGACTTCCGCTTTCCGCATCGAACAGATGGATGTGCTCGGGGCGGATCGCGAAATGCAGAATTTCGCCCGCGGCGCCCTCGAAATGGCCCGGCAGACGCGCGGTCAGCAGCGGGCCGGAGGAGCCGAGCCGGCCATGCAGGATCGTATCGGCGCCGAGGCGCTCGAGCAGTTCGACCCGCAGCGGCAAGGGACCCTGCGTCGTTTGCTCCAGGTGCTCCGGCCGCAGCCCGACCTGCACCGCGCGGCCGGGCGCGCCGGCCCGATCGGCCACCGGCAATATCGCCTCGCCGACGGCAATCCCTTCGGCGTGGGTCCGGCCTTCGACCAGGTTCATCGCCGGCGAACCGATAAACCCGGCGACAAAGGCGGTCGCCGGGCGCTCGTATAGAGCCAAGGGCGGGCCGATCTGGTCGGCCCTGCCGGCATTCATGACGATCAGCCGGTCGGCCAGGGTCATCGCCTCGACCTGGTCGTGGGTCACGTACAGCGATGTCGTGCCGAGTTCCTGCTGCAGGCGCTTGATCTCGACCCGCATCTGCACCCGCAATTTGGCGTCGAGGTTCGACAGCGGCTCGTCGAACAGAAACACCTTCGGGTCGCGCACGATCGCGCGCCCCATTGCGACGCGCTGGCGCTGCCCGCCGGACAATTGCCGCGGTTTGCGCTCGAGCAGGCCGTCGAGCTGCAGGATCGCGGCGGCGCGATCGACCCGGGTGCGGATCTCGTCGCGGCCCATATGCCGCATGCGCAGCCCGTAGGCCATGTTGTCGAAGACGCTCATATGCGGGTAGAGCGCGTAATTCTGGAACACCATGGCGATATCGCGGTCCTTTGGTTCGACCGCGTTGACCACCCGGCCGTCGATCGCGACGGTACCGGCGGTGACGGTTTCGAGCCCGGCCACCATGCGCAGCAGAGTCGATTTGCCGCAGCCCGAGGGCCCGACCACGACCACCAATTCGCCATCCGCGACGGCGCAGCTGATGCCGTGCACGACCTCCCGCCCGCCATAGGATTTGCGCACGCCGTCAAGGGTCAGCGTCGCCATCAGGGGACAGGGTGAGGGTAACCGAGCATCGTCGCCTCGTTGCCATAGGCGGCGATGGCTCGATCTCGTGTCAGTAACGGCAGATGCTCGCTTTGCGCCTGGGCGATCAGCATTCGGTCGAACGGATCGCGGTGGCGCCGCGGCAAGTTCGCCAGTGTCTTGCAGTGCTGCGGCAGATCGGCAACAGATCGAAGCCTCGCGGGATCTCCAATAGACGATCGTTGCCCCGAATCCGCCCTTTCATGAAGGCGCCGCAGCAATGACCATTGATGGTCACACTGGAACGGTCAGAGCAGGAGCACAAGTAGGGAGATCAGCGATCACGTCACCCCGGTTCCCACAGGAACTGTGGTTCGGCGCCGCCGGGATTGGCGGGGCGAAAGCCGAGCCGCTGCAGCCGGCGCGGCATGTCGAACCGGTTGACGGGATTGACCCTGACCGTGACCGGCACCAGACGGCGGAGGATCTGCCCCATCATAGCGGCAAAAATGCCCTTGCCGCGGCGGCCGGCAGCGACGCCGGCGTAATGCACGTCGATGACCTCGTGCTCGCCCCAGAAGCGGCTGGTCTGGTTGAGTTCGGCGAGCACGAAACCGACAATCCGGCCCTGGTCATCGGCCGCGACCCGGGATTCGCCGGTGCGAACCCAGTTCCGCACCCGCGCGTACATCGCTTCCTCGCGCGCCAGCGTGTCGAGCATGACCGGGATCTCGCCCGCCACCTGTTGCAGCAGCTCGAAAACATCGGCGGCGTCGCCGAGTCCGGCGGGCCGGTACGAGATATCCGCCACGCTACTTCTCCGCCTCGACCAGCCCCCGCACGAACCAGCGCTGCATCAGCAGCACCACGGCGACCGGCGGCAGCATCGCCAGCATTGCGGTTGCCATGACCAGCTGCCAGTCGGTCAACGAATCGCCATTGCCGATCATCTGGCGGATGCCGATCACGATCGTCGTCATCGACGGCGTGTTGGTGACCAGCAACGGCCACAAATACTGGTTCCAGCCATAGATGAACAGGATCACGAACAAAGCCGCGATGTTGGTCCGCGACAGCGGGATCACGGTGTCGACGAAGAACCGCAACGGCCCGGCGCCGTCGATCTTGGCGGCCTCGACCAATTCGTCCGGAATGGTCAGAAAGAACTGGCGGAACAGCAGGGTCGCGGTCGCCGAAGCCACCAGGGGCAGGGTCAGTCCGCCATAGGTGTCGATCAGCGACAGGTCGGATGCGATCTTGTAGGTCGGAATGATGCGCACCTCGACCGGGAGCATCAGGGTTACGAAGATCGCCCAGAAGCAGACCCGCCGTAGCGGAAAGCGGAAGAACACCACGGCGTAGGCCGAAGGCAGCGAGATCGCGATCTTGCCGAGCGCGATCGCCAGCGCCATGACCGCACTGTTCAGCATCATCGCGCCGACCGCCATGCCGCTGGTCTTGGCGGTGCCGGCGGCCAATGCGTCGCGGTAGTTGGCGAGCAGGCGGGATCCGGGCAGCAGCGTCATCGGCGCGTCGAGGATCTGCTCCAATCTCAGGCTCGACGCGACGAACGCGACATAAATCGGAAACAGTACGATGACGATCCCGGCGATCAGCACCGCATGCGGCACCAGCGCGCTGCGCCGACCGATCACCATCGCCGCCGCCGCTCAGATCGGCTCAATGTCGCATCCGGGGTTAAACCTTGGCCGGCATCGACGTGAAATGTTGCCGATGCCGCGGTGCTCGCGGTCAGGAATGCGCCAGCGAACGAGTGCGTGCAGAAAATACGCGCGGCAGTGGCGCATCGGCATGGGGACGTTCCGGTTCGCCCGGATGCCGATCGCATCCGCCCGCGGCGGATCGGGCATCCGACCTCGTTCCGGCTCGCCGCCATGCGTATTTCCCGGCCGGCGGCTATTCCTGCATGATCTGCTGCTTTGCCTGCTCGGCGAAGTGGTCGAGTTCGAATTGCAGTTGCGCCGGGGTGCAGCTCGCCCCCGTGGCGGCGAGGTCGGCGCATACTTTCTCGATCACATGACGATCGCCGCCCTTGTCGAACTCGGCGTTGACGACCTCTCGCGCATAGGCGTCGGCCGCGTCAACCGCCAAGCCCATACGCTGTGCCGCCCACAACCCGAGCAGCTTGTTGCGCCGGGCGGTGACCTTGAAACGAAGCTCTTCGTCGTGCTTGAACTTTGCCTCGAAATCCTTTTCGCGTTCCTCGAAGGTGGTCATCGTGCTCGGCTCCCGTGCGCTGCGCCTTTTGCGGCCACAATATCACAGTCGATTTGCGGCGAGACGAGGACGCTGATGTGCACTTTGGTCATGCTGCGCCGACCCGAGCACGATTGGCCGGTGCTGATCGGCGCGAACCGTGACGAAATGATCGCTCGCCCGGCAAAACCACCCGGCCGGCACTGGCCGGACCGGCCCGAAATCGTCGCCGGGCTCGACGTGCTGGCCGGCGGCTCCTGGCTCGGCCTCAACGATTGGGGGGTAGCGGCGGCGGTGCTGAACCGCCACGGTTCGCTGGGGCCGGCACCGGGTCAGCGCTCGCGCGGCGAACTGGTTCTCGAAGCGCTCGACCACGCCGATGCGGTCGCCGCGGTGGCGGCGCTGTCCGATCTCGACCCGGCCGCCTATCGAACCTTCAACCTGATCGTCGCCGACAACCGCGATGCATTCTGGCTGCGCCATGCCGGGACCGGCCGAATCGAGGCGCATCCCGTGCCGGAAGGGTTGTCGCTGATCGCCGCGGGCGACCTCGACGATCGCGAGACCCGGCGCCTGGTGCTCGCCCGCCCGCGCTTTGCCGCAACCCCGCCGCCCGATCCCGACCATCAGCAATGGGAAAGCTGGCAGGCGCTGCTCTCCAGCGCCGAGGCGCCGCCCGGCGAGCCGGAGAATGCGCCGCTGCGGTTTCGGCTGCCGGACAGCGGGTTCGCCACCGTATCGAGCGCGCTGATCGGGCTGCCGGGAACCTGGCGGGCCGAACGGCGGCCGGCCTTCCGTTTCGCCCAATGGCTTCCGGAGGAATTGCCCTGGCATGACGTTCCCCCGCCGGCCTGAATGCCTTTATCGCCACCTCGGCCCGGTGCCGGCACGATTGTTCCGGTCCGGACGGCCTGTTATATCACCAGCCGGTGATGCCAAGCTTTCCCACCCAGCACCGGCGGTGCGGCTTCGCCGCCGCGCCGGCGACGGCGCCACGGCCATGTCTCGCCTTCGCGATATCGGGGCTGACCGCGTGAAAGCGCGCGTGCATATCCGGCTCAAGCCGGGGGTGCTCGACCCGCAGGGCAAGGCGATTGGCAATGCCCTGACCGGCCTCGGCTTTCCCGGGATCGGAGAGGTCCGTCAGGGCAAGCTGATCGAGCTGGAACTGGCCGAGACCGACCCGGCGCGCGCACGCGAACAGGTCGAAGCGATGTGCCGGCAATTGCTTGCCAACCCGGTCATCGAGACCTTCGCCATCGAACTCGCCTGAAATCGGCCGCGCTTGATCGCCGCTCGGCGACCCGCTATTTAAGCCGGGCCGCGCCTCGTGTCCCCTTCGTCTAGAGGCCCAGGACACCGCCCTCTCACGGCGGCAACACCGGTTCGAATCCGGTAGGGGACGCCAGACACCGATCTAACCGTCGGCCTATGCACCAGGCGTTCAACCTTCATCGACTCGTCGTTGCAGTTCGATAACTCGATGATCGGTTCTTGTCGCTCCGGCGCGGCGCGTTCGGCGGCCCTATGACCGGATCTGTCTAGAAATGAATATTTAGCCCCAGCATCGGTCCGTGGCTTACATAATGGCTGCCGTTTCCCGGCGGCGCGTCGACCAAAAAACTGACGATTGCGCGATAACGAGCATCAAGTGAAATGTCTGAGGCAAAAAGATACTGCACTCCCACCGCCAAGTCAGTTCCTACCAATCCATTGGTGACGCTTCCGTTTTGCAGTTCTACCCCGCCTAAAGCTAATATGTTGCCGAACATCCGAACGTCCGGGGATGCGCTTATGGGTATCGCCCCAGTCATCCCCGCCTTTACCGTATAATCGTTCAATGACGGTCCTGTTAATTTCGTCGCCACGGGAACGATCCCGAAACTTACCGACGATTCAGGTGTGGTCTCATGTTCATATCTCGCGCCGACGATCCAGGACCAATTCGATCCATATATTGCAGTCTGGGCGAGAAATTCGAGGTCCTGCCGATTTATATTTTCGCGAATGTGCCCAATCTGCGTATCTCCTACACTCAGTTGATCTAATTTCTCGGTGCCCGGTCCGTCGAGCGCGCTGAAGACGAAAGTCGTATCGGGGAGCACCCCTAATCGCGCCGAGATCGCGGCTCCCGCCATCGGAAAACTGACCGAAGCCGTGGAGGTCAACGACTTCTGGCCCGGCAAAGCCTTTCCGTTTGCGAAGGTTGAAAACATATACCAAAAACGAGGTGTGGCCGTGAGGTCCACCGCGGTATCGCTTGTCAAAGGACCTTTGACGTCGGCGTCCGGAGCCGCGCCGAAAGCCTCTTGGGCCAGCGACGCCTTCGCGCATGCGAACATCAGTGCGCCTGAGACTACCAAGGCTCCCACCGTCTTGCTCATCTTTCCCCCCTTGCTACGACTAAGCTATCATCCAGATCACGTCTCTCATTACAACGCCGACGCGGTCGTTGTCCGACCCGATTTGTACCAGTCGGCCCGCCGTGCGTTATGGTGGCGGCGGCATCACTCGTCTCTGTAACAGGCTGCCTCCAGTCCCGTTCAGGTAGAGATCGCCCACCATAGCGGACTGGCTCCAAGGCAGTTGTCTATGCTGTGTCGCCTCCCATACCTCCTGCCGCACTCGGTTGAAAACGGAATTGATTTCTAATCCCGAAGATCCCAGGTTCCTGAGCAATGCTGCCGTGAACGGGCTATGGGCGCCATTTCCATCAGCCGCTTCCGTGCCGGGACCGGTAGCAAATGCTATGAGGGTCCCCGATGCAGCTCCATTGCTGTCAGTCGTGCCCCCGAGAGAGGAGCGGTTGAGGTTTACCTCGGCGAGTCCACGACTCACGCGGAATCCACGCGCCGCGGCAGTCTGCTCGAAAGGATTGGTACGGCAGGCATCAAGAATGATTAAAGTCGCTCGACGGCTCCGTTCGGTTATCTGCATAAGAAGCGAATTCAAGGGGACGAAACGCGTCTGTACATCGGCCGCATCGGCGAGCTGGGCGTCGATCGGTGCGATATAATTCTGGCCGTTAACGGCCATTGCGTGTCCCGCGAAGTAAAATACGGAAACGTCGGCAGTTGGTATCTGCGATATGAATTGCGCTATCGCTCTTTGGAAAGCATTCAAATCGACATCAAGCGATAAAGTGGTGCTAAATCCGAGTTGCTGAACCACCGCCGCGAGCGCACGCGCATCATTGCTGGGATTTGCCAGAGCGGGCACATATCTATAACTCGATTCACCGACAACCAATGCAACTCTTTGATCGGCATTGGCGGGGGCACGCGCCGACATCAGTCCTATGGCCACGGCCATCGTGGCGATGGCGGCAATTTGGTTCCTCGGCAACAAGGTCATAGCGATATCATCCTTTCCTCTCGTTCGTCTTTGATCGACGACTTATCGCCTAAGGGGGTGGAATAGTATAGCGCAGGGAGCGCTCCCGACGCCTTAATTCAAAAATTTGCCGGTTCAGTTGGTTGATTTTCGCAAGAGTACCTGGCGTCAATTTGTCCGCGGGATCTAACACAATAGGCTGCAGTTCTTGTGAGCTCGCCATCGTCGGTCCGTGCAACATAGAACAGCCGGCTCCGAAGCAAAGCAGCACAGATATCCATCCGATTTTTTTCATAGCTCGCAACTCTGAGCGCCTATTTGCTCGTCCCGTTGCAATCTGAATCGGCTTACATTTTACGAACTCAGATTTGGGTTCGATCGTTTCACAAATCAAAGATATGCTGAGAGCGGCACCCGCGAGCCCGGTTTCGACCGGTACTGCACGCACAATCTCCGGCTTCGACTCAGGTAGCGTATTTGCGCCTGCGGCCATCTGAACCCTCGGACAGGAATACGCGTGATCGAGCGTGCATGCGGTTCAGCGCGGGTGAATCACTCCACCCGCAGGATCAGAAGAGATTTGCCGTACCCCGCCGAGCGCGCGACGAAAGGAAGGTCTGATGATCTGGTTTGATCACTGAAGTTCACCCGGAGGAAATATCGCGCGCTCGGCACTAACGGTGTAGGCGCACTGAGCAAGTTCGCGCGTCGGTCGGCAATTCCCAAGCGCAGCATCGGCTGGTCTGGTTGGTTATCGGCATAGATTGCAGCGCTTGTGACCCGATTTGCATGTCGCCCGACTAAAATGATCTCCGAATCTACGGGAATCGAGGTGACCTGCAGCCCGCGCGTCATTGATCGACCATCGCTTGAACCCAGCGGTAGTGTCTGAATTTCGGGGCACGGACCGGGTTTATCGATTCTGATCACGCCCGTGGACGTATATGCACTTTCCGTTAGCGTAACCGTGCCGCCCGATACCGTTACAAGACGACACGTACTATAGTGCAAGAGAGTTAGTTCGCTCCCTGGGCCGATTGAGATAACGGTATTGGGAGTAACCTCGGTCATTGCCGCCAAACTCGCGGTTGCGGGACCGCTTACATTGGTGATCAAGGCTACCGCAGCACTTGAGGCTGGCGCGGCGTGTGACAAGAAAATCAACGCCATAAGAAGCAGGATCCATCGACTTCTCATTACTTATCCCCGCTGTGGATGTCAGCCGACAAAGAATTCAACGTTAGCCTTTGCGTCGCATTCTTTTGCTTCACGAATTGACGATAAATAGTCCCGTGACAAGGCTGCTTTGTCCACAACGCATCCGAAACTAACGAGTGACGCCAGGGCAGAGCAGCGGGTGTGTTATCTGTATTGACTGCCTAACCCGTGGCGAGCGATACTTCAACTGCAAAACGTTAGGTAGC
>Ga0213875_10000261_pt1 | contig 52787 bp, 47 predicted proteins | sample BarmaccomBMRX_R8_FD_160105 | JGI IMG/M metagenome (GOLD analysis project Ga0213875, IMG submission 160105) | Root-associated microbial communities from Barbacenia macrantha in rupestrian grasslands, the National Park of Serra do Cipo, Brazil - RX_R8 | ecosystem: Host-associated > Plants > Roots...
GCCGCGCCGTGGCGGCGGCGGGAAGCCGGTATTTTGAAAACTGGGCGCCTCGTCCTATCTTCGCGGCGGCTCAAGCTGAGAGGACATGATGCGGTTTGGTCTGTTCGGCAGCGCGGCGGCGCGAAGGCCCACGAGTGCTGAGGCTGGCGAGTTCGACAGCGCCGAAGGGTTTCGCGACTTCATCGACTACAATGTCGAGGCCGAGGCGCTCGGGTTTCACGGCACCTTTGTCGTCGAGCACCATTTCACCGGCTATGGCCAGGTCTCGGCGACGCTGAACCTGCTGACCTGGCTTGGCGCGCGCACGACCACCTTGCGCCTCGGCACCGCCGTGATCGTCTTGCCCTGGCACAACCCGGTACTGCTCGCAGAACAGGCCGCGACCCTCGACCTGCTGTCCGGCGGCCGGCTCGATTTCGGCGTCGGCAAGGGCTATCGCTACAACGAGTTCGCCGGGTTCTGCGTGCCGATGAAGGAGGCCGACGACCGCTTCCGCGAATGCCTTGACGTGATCGTCGAGGCCTGGACCTCGGACCGGCCCTTCTCGCATCGCGGCAGGTACTGGCAATTCGACGATGTCGTCGTCGAGCCGCCCACCGCGCAACGGCCGCACCCGCCGATCTGGATGGGGGCGGGCGGCGAATCCTCGATCCGGCAGGTCGCCGAGCGCGGCTACAACCTGCTGCTCGGTCAGTACGCCTCGCCGGCGGACGTCGCGCGCTCGATCGCGGCTTTCAAGTCAGGAGTTGAAGCGCGAGGACGCCATTTCGATCCGATGCAGGTCGGCGTGACCCGGGCGTTCTTTGTCGCCGATGGCGCCGACGAAAAGGAGGCGGCGCTGCAACGGCGGCTCGCGAACCGGGTGCGCCAGTTGAAACTCGCGACCCAGCCCGATGGCACCGTCCATGGCGGACCCGACCGCGCCACCGGCGATCCCGACTCGATCAACCGGGGCAGCGCGATGTACGGCACCCCGGACGAGATCGCCGCCAAGCTCGACGAATTGCGCTCCGCCGGGGTCGGCTATGTGCTGGTGAACGGCGGCGGCTCGGGCGGCGGCGAGCGCGGCCGCACCAGCCTGCGGCGGTTCGCGCGCGAGGTCATGCCGCACTTCGCCGCGGATACCCCGGTGGTGGATATCGCCGCGAAATGAGATCAGAAACTTTCCGGGAGCAAGCAATGCGCATTCACAACCTCTACACCGATGCGGACGGCCAATCGCATTTTCGCGATATCGAGGTGGAATGGGTCGAGCAGCGGCGCGGCAGCAGATTGTCGAAGCGTCTGCCGGCCAACGGCATCATCTTCCGCGAGACCCAGGCCGAGCACGATGTCGACTGGCATCCGGCGCCGCGGCGGCAATACATCATCAATCTCGATGCCGGGGTGAGGATCACCGCCAGCGACGGCGAAAGCCGGGTTATTGGCGTCGGCGAGGTCATTCTTGTCGAGGACACGGCCGGCAAGGGCCATCTGTCGCAGCATGTCGAGGGCAAGATCCGCCACTCGATCTTCGTCCCGGTGGAATAGCGCAACCGGGCGATGCGGACCGCCCGCGAGGAGCGGCCCGCATCGCGAAGGTGCTTCCGGTCGGAGAGACCGGGCACAGCATCGCCGCGCCGCCTTAAAACTCCGCTTACGCGGTCGCGCCAGTTGCCCCCGGGGCGGCGGCCCTCCACACGGTTGCCGAACAGCCGCTCTCGGCCGCATCATCGGTAACGACAACGAAGCCGTGCCGGAGCCCGGGGATGACCAGGATCGCAGCGATCAAGACGCACATGATATCGGTGCCGCGGTCTGAGCCGGTGTGGACCGCGCAGGAGGAATCGAAAGCCTGGAGCGTGATCCTGACCGAGCTGCGCACCGATGACGGCCTCGTCGGGTACGGCGAGATCCACGGCGCGCCGATGCCGCGCATCTGCGAATGGGTGGCGCGCTTTGGCGAGAGCGTCACCGGCATGGACGCGCTGGCGCACGAGGCGGTATGGGACCGGCTGTTCGGGCTGACGACGCCGCGCCCCGGCGCGATCCCACTTGCTAATGGCGGGCGCGAACCGCCGCCGGTGCCGCGCGGCGAGCGTACCGCCGCAATGGCGGCGATCGCCGGCATCGACATCGCGTTGTGGGACATCAAGGGCAAGGCCGCCGGACTGCCGGTCTATCGCCTGCTCGGCGGCGAAAATCGCCCGCTGTTCACCTACGCGACCGGCGGCTATTACCGGCACGGCGCGACCGACGCCGATTACGGCGCCGAGCTGGCGCGGTTTCTCGATCTCGGCTACCGCGCCGTCAAGCTCAAGACCGGCGCCGGCAGCGCCGTCGAGGAAGCCGAGCGCGTCGCCGCGGTGCGCCGTGCGATCGGTGAGCAGCCGCGGCTGATGCTCGACATGAACGCGCCCTACGATCTGCCGGAATGCATCGATTTCGCCCATCGGATCGAAGCCGACGACATCTCCTGGCTCGAAGAGCCGCTGCACTGGTATCTGCAGCCGGCCGATTTCGCGCGCCTCGCCGCCGCGACCCCGATCCCGCTGGCGCATGGCGAGCGCGAGCTGACGCGCTTCACGGTGCGCGACTTCGTCGTGACCGGCGGCGTCCGCTATGTGCAGTTCGACGCGACCCGCGCCGCCGGCTTCAGCGAGGCCTTGCGCATCGCCCAGCTTGCCGAGCAGCACGGCGCGATGGTGGCGCCGCATACCGCGCCGGAAATTCACGGCCACCTGGTGCTTGCCTTGCCGCGCTGCGCCTTCGGCGTCGAGTCGCATGGCGGCCCCGAAACCGACCCGTTAGCCTATGGCTTGTTCCGCGAACACGCGGAATTGCGCGACGGCCACCTTTGCATCGGCGACAGGCCCGGATTCGGCCTCGATATCGACTGGGGGTTTGTCGAGAAGCACCGGGTCGGCGGCTGACAACGCGGGAGCAGACGGCATGGAATTCAGCCTGATCATCCGCGGCCAGCACCCGCAGCACGACGACATGCGCGAGCGTCTGCGCGACGATCTGGAACTGGTGCGCACCGCCGAAGCCCTCGGCTTCAATGCCGTCGTCAAAGGCTCGCATTATAGCGCCCACCCGTTCCAGTCGGTGCAGCAGATCCCGTTCCTCGCCCAGGTGGCGGCGATTGCGCCGCGCTTGCGGCTGGTCTGCGGCCTCGTCTTGTTGCCATTGCACAAGCCGCTCGATCTCGCCGAGCAGCTCGCGACGCTCGACATCATGTCGAATGGCAAATTGGTGTTCGGCTGCGGCATCGGCTATCGCGACGTCGAATTCAAGGCATTCGGCCTGCCCCGGGCAGCCGCGGCGCGCCGGTTCGAGGAAAACCTCGCCGCAATACGCCGGCTGTGGGGCGAGGAATTCGTCACGATGACGGGCTCGCATTTCGAGCTCGACAATGCCAATGCCACCGTCAGGCCGGTACAGAAGCCGATGCCGCCGGTCTGGATCGGGGCCAATGCCGATAATGCAATCCGCCGCGCCGCCCGGCTCGGCGATTGCTGGTACATCAACCCGCACAGCACGCTCGCCACGCTGGCGCGGCAGATGGACGTCTATAAACAGGCGCTCGACGAGGCCGGCAAGCCGTTTCCGGCGGAATTGCCGATGCGCCGCGAGGTGTTTGCAGCGCGCACCCGCGAGGAGGCGATCCGCCTCGCGCAACCGCACCTGGAACTGAAGTACAAGGCCTATCGCGAATGGGGCCAGGACAAGGTGATGCCGAGCGGCGACCATTTCGACCACGGCTTCGACGAATTGCTTGAAGACCGTTTCCTGCTCGGCTCGCCGGCCGAAATTGCCGAGCGCTTGATCGATCTGCAGCGCCGCTTCGGGGTCAACCATCTGGTCGCCTCCGTGCATTGGCCCGGGATGCCCAACCGTCTTGCCCTCGATCAACTCCATCTCCTCGCCGAGGAGGTGTTTCCGGCCGTGCGCGGGGCCTGATCGCGCCCTGGCTGAGCGCGCCACGCCTGATCGCGCCCGGCCGATTGTGCCCGGCCGATTGTGCCCGGCCTGATCGCGCCCGGCACAAGGTCGGGCCGATATGCCGCTCGCCGCCGCGCTCGCTCGCCGGAATTGAAAAGCATTTCATATAAGTAGAAAATTAATATATCTTAACAGCGAGGGATGCCGGGCCCGTTAAATGCGTAAAGCTCTCGCTCTTCTGGCGGCTGCCGGGGTTGGCCTGATGGTGTTTTTTACCGGCGATCTGCCGGTGAGTGATGCTGCGGCCGCATGGATCCCGTTGCCGCGCCGATCCGCTTCCGGCGGCGATCAGCGCCACCGCAACCTCGCCTTTTTCAAGGCGGCTTACGACCGTCTCGAGCTGCAGCTTCGGCAGCAGCCGGACAGTCCGGCGGCGGATTCCTGGCGCGCGACAGAGGCCAGCATTGTCGGACGGATGCGCGAGGAGGCGCGTTTCGTCGACGACCTCCCTCCCGATATCGCGGCATTGCTTGCATCGCCTCCGGGACCGCCCCCGGGACCGCCCCGGGGGCCGCCGCCGTGGCCGCCGGCGGCTGCGACGGCCCCCGATGGGCTGAAGCAGGGGGCCGCCGACCAGGACCCTGAACCGGCCGCCCAGGCCATGGCTTTGGAGCCCGAGCCGGCCATTCCTGCGCTGGCGGCGATGCCTGCGCCGCCGGCGGCGCCCGAGCCCGAGCTGGTCAGCGGCTTGAGGCGGGTGGACGCCGGTTTCCCCGATGGCCGCGATACCAGACCCGACGATGGCCGCCGCCCGCCGCCCGACGCCAGCGAGCGCAGGATGGCCGATTGCCTGGCGAGCAACGCGGCGCAGAATCGGCAGGAGCAGGGTTCCGACCTGTTTTTGCCCTCAGACCCGAGCGATTGGGAACCCGCCATCAGCCGCTCCTGCCGGCTGCCGCCGCTGCGCCTGATCGGCGGCCAGCATGCCGAGCCCCGACGGCCGAACGTTCCGGAGGTTACGGAGCGATAGGAGCAGAAGCGGTCATCGAGGAAGGTTGGCGCGCCCGAGAGGAGTCGAACCCCTAACCCCCAGATCCGTAGTCTGGTGCTCTATCCAGTTGAGCTACGGGCGCATCGCCCGGCCGCGTCATCCGGCCGGTGCAGCGCCGTTAAGCTAGCGACGGAAGCGGCGCAGCGCAACCCCGCGCCAATTCGGACGGCACCCGCGTTCGTCGCATTGCTTCGGCGGGCGAGATGAACCACTTGTCATGCCGGGTTCCTCGATCGCTCCGAAGCCGCTCACCAACGCAGCGGCTGACGGCAAACCGAGTACCACAGTCCCAGATTCTGATCGCGCCAATGCGGGTCGGCGCAGTCCTTTTTCAGCACCTCCTCCGATGCGGTCGCATTGGCCGGGGCGACGGATTTGTCCTCCGAGCAGCCGGTTGCCAGCCCCGCGATCGCCAGCGCCAGAAGTGCCCGTTTCACTCGCTTCTCCTCCGCCGGGGACGGCAGCGGCGCTCGCGCAGCCCCGTCGCACTCGCTTATACAACGTTATCGGGTGCCCCGATCGCCGGTCGGGACGGGCTGCGACGGCGGCGCTGCCCGCCGGTATGGCACCGGCGCCGCCGCGAGCGCGCCGACCCCCGTCAGCCCCGTCAAAACTGCACCCGCTGGGTCAGCGCACCGTCGACGATCAGATTGGCGCCGCTGATGAAGCTTGCCCGCGGGCTGGCCAGGAACACCACCGCGTTCGATACCTCGGCCGGGGTGCCCATGCGACCGGTCGGATTGCGGGCGATCATCGACTGGAAGAATTCCGGGTTGCGCTGCCGCGCGATGTCCCAGACTCCGCCCTCGAAAAAAACATTCCCGGGCGAGACCATGTTGGCCCGCACATTTTTGGCGGCGAGGTTGCGGGCGAGCCCCTTGACATAGGGCACCAGCGTCGCCTTGACCGCGGCATAGGAGCGGGTCGGGCCATACACTTCGACCAGCGCCGTCGAGCCGACGACGACGATCGCGCCCGCTCCGGACTGTTCGAGAAAAGGCAGCGCCGCCTCGATGCCGAAGACGGTGCCCATGACATCGATATCGAACCCCCGCCGCCAGGATTCCTCGTCCATGCCCTGGGCCAGCGCGCTGGCGTTGGCGACGAAAATGTCGAGCCCGCCGAGGGCATCGACAGCCTCGCCGACCCAGCGCCGCAGCGCCGCCGTATCCGCGACGTCGACCGCGCCGCCGGTCGCCTTGACCCCGCGCCCGGCGATCTCGGTCACGGCCGCATGCAGAGGGGCGGCGTTGCGGGCGCAGATCGCGATATCGCAACCCTCCTCCGCGAGCTGCTCGGCGATGACGCGGCCGATGCCGCGCGACGCCCCGGTTACGATTGCCTTCTTGCCCTTCAGCCCGAGTTCCATGACCGGCCTTCCTTCGCGCTGCAACCCGGCGCAGCAGTATCCCCGAAAGCGGCAGCAAATCCAGGGGCGGCGGTATAGGATGCAACATTCGCGGGCAGGTGGTGGCCGCTTTGTTGGGAATGCTCGAGGTCGCCGATCGATGCCCGTGAAGAGGTTGTTTGCCGCCGCCCTCGGCCTGACATTGCTGCTGTGCTTCGCCATCGTCGCCGGGATCTTCTATCGCGAGGCCGTCCGGCAGGCCGACAGGGAGACCATGCGCGAGGCCCGGGTGATCCTCGCCGCCGCGAGCGCGGCCCAGACCTACAATGCCCAGCACGTGACGCCGCTGGTGGAGGGGCAGCCCGGTCCGTTCCACCCGGAAAGCGTGCCGTTTTTCGCGGCACACAGCATCATGAAGGACTTCGCCGCGGCATTCCCCGAATACGCCTACAGCGCCAAGGCGTTGAACCCGACCAATGTGGCGGATTTTCCGCGCAACTGGCAGGTCGATGTCATCGAGCGCTTCCGGGCTCAACCCGCGACACCCGAGCTGTCGGGAGAAGCCGTCGAGGACGGGCGCACGATCCTCTATATCGCCCAGCCGATCAGCGTTTCCGATCCGAGCTGCCTGACCTGCCACAGCGATCCCAAAAGCGCGCCGCCGGCAATGATCGAGGCCTACAACTCGAATGGCGGATTTGGCTGGAAACAGGGCGAGATCATCGGCGCCAGCTTCGTCACCGTCCCGACGGCTGAACGGCTGCGGGTGACCTTGTCCAATGTCGTCTGGTTCCTGATCGCGCTCGGTTGCGTGCTGGTCATCGGCGTCATGGTTGCGCTGGTGGTGGTCCATAATGCCGTGGCGAAGCAGGCGCAGCGCTTGGCGGCGCAGGCGGACAAGCTGTCGACCGGCGATCCCGAAGGCGAGGAATTGGCGGAGAACGGGCCCGCCGAATTCCGTACATTGGCGCGCGCTATCAATCGCTTGCACCGCAGCCTGGCGGCCGTGCTCAGCGAGTCGCGCGAGCGCTCTGCGTAACCGCCAAGGCCGCTGAAAATAGCAATGCCGATCACGCGCGATTCCATTTTGCTGGCAGCCACGGTCCTGGCCTGGCTCGCCTTTGCGATGAGCATCGGTCAGACCGACGCGTTGCCGCCCCTGATGCTGGACTTCGCGCGCACCGCCGCCTATCTGCTGACCGCCGCGGTTGTGGTGCGGCTGATCGGGCGGGCCTTTCTCGACCTGGCGGTCGAGGGCGGCTGGGGTGTCGCCCCGACCTCTTTGATCCGGCTCATGGTCTACGGCCTGCTGGGGGCGCTCGCCGCCGCTGTCGTGTTCAAGTCGGCGCTCGACGTCAACATCGCCACCTTGCTGACGACCTCGGCGCTGCTGACGGCGATTCTCGGCCTGGCGATGCAATCGACCCTGTCGGGGTTGTTCGCCGGCCTCGCACTGCAGATCGAAAACCGCATCCGGCTAGGCGACGTGATCCGGATCGACAACCGGCCCGCGACGGTCGAAATCATCGGCTGGCGTTCGGTGACCGCCCGCCGGCTCGACCGGTCGCTGATCGTCGTGCCGAATACGGTGCTCGGCGGCCAAATCATCGCGATCCGCCGCCCGGGTCAGCCGGTCATGACCGAGCTGACGCTGCCCGGACCGCTTTCGGTGGCCCCGGCGACGGTGCAGGAGATCATCGAGGAAATGATCGGCGACATCGAGGGGGTAGCGGATGACCTGCCGGTCACCGCCCGGCTTGCGGCGGTCAGCCCGAGCAGCGGCACCGGCGATTTCCGGGTGCGCTTTTTCACCCGCGAAAATCATCTCGACGACGATCCGTTCGGGCCGATCGTGCGCTTCCGGCTGTGGTACGCGTATCAGCGGCACGGCATCGCGCTGCTCGGCCCGCCGCCGCCCAAGCGATCCGAAGAAGAGCCGGCGCCGCCCCCCGGGTTGCAGCCGGACCACCCTAAGCCGGTTTTCGAGCGCACGGTGGCCGCCTTGAAGGCGAGCCGCCGTTGGCGCGAAGCGGACGCCGAGGCGAGTGAGCGGCTGGCGCGCGCAGGTACGATGCTGCTGTACGCGCCGGGCGAACCGATTCGGCTGCCGCGCGGCATCGATCGCACCATTGCGGTCGTGGTCAGCGGCGGGATCCGGCTGCACGGGACGGAACCGGGCGCCGCCGACATTGTAGAGCCGCCGCCGAGCGCCGGTGACGATGCTGGTCCGGTGACGGGTTGGGATCTCGAAACATTGCTCGAAGTCGAAGCCCGGCTTGGCGAGGCGATCGGGCCCTATGCCCGGCTGGCGGTCAGGCGCGCCGCACAGACCAGCCCAGACCTTGCCGCCCTGCACCGGGCATTGGCGCCGCTGATCAAGCATCCGGCCGCGCGCGCGGCCTTCCTGAACGGGGTGCCGCAGGACAGCATCCGCGATTTCGGCGCGGGCACGGTGATGCGGCTCGAGCGCGGCCCGCGCCCGTCTCGCCCGGCCTTGGCGGCCCGCAGCCAGGTCGAGCTGCTGGCGCTGTCAGAGGATGACGCCGCGCCTCTCTCGCAGGAGAGCGCCGCGGCCGATTGAGGCAACCCGGGTAGGCAAAGGGCAGGGGCGACGGGCTCTTGCCTTTGTTCCCGGCATTCTTTTTCTCGTCCGTTGCTGCCGACCGGCACAGTAGCCGTCGCGCTGCAGCGCCAGCCGACGGCGCCGGCCGACAGCGCCGAGGGGGGAAATGCAGGCCGCAACGCGGGAAGCGCTGCGCAAGCAGCCGGAAGCGCTGAGGATCGGCAGCTTGTGGTAGACGTCAACCGCCGCCCGGCGACGGCGGGCGCGGCGGCGCGTCCGCGCGAGGGGGCGCACGCCCGCCTGCTGGCGCAGCCGGATTTCCGTCGGCTGTGGCTGGTCGGTCTCGTCGTCTTCGCGGTGCGCTGGCTCGAGATGCTGGTGGTCGGCGTCTTCGTCTACCAGCACACCGGGTCGGCCTTCCAGGTCGCGCTGATGACGCTGCTGCGCATGGTGCCGATGGCGCTGCTCGGCGCCCTGATCGGCGCCGCCGCCGAACGCTGGGAACGGCGGACCGCGCTGATCATCGTGCTTGTGTCGATGCTGGTCACATCGTTGAGCCTGGCGGTGCTGGCCTATGCCGGGCGGCTCGCGGTATGGCACCTGGCACTGGCCAGCTTCTGCAACGGCATCGCCTGGGCGACCGACAACCCGGTGCGTCGGGTCATGATCGGCGAGGTCGTCGGCCCGGAGCAAATGAGCGCGGCGATGTCGGTCGATGTCGGCGCCAACAACGCCAGCCGGATGCTGGGGCCGACCATCGGCGGGCTGTTGCTGGCCGGGGCCGGCATCGACGGCGCCTTTACGGTCAGCGTGGTCTTGTATGCGCTGGCGCTGGCCGCCGCAGTCGGTCTGCGTTACCGCAACAGCGGCGCCGCACCCGGAGCCGGGGCACTGGCGCGCATGATCGAGGGGCTGCGGCTGGTGCGGCATGACCGCCGCCTGATCGGCACCCTGGTCATCACCGTGATCTACAACTTGTTCGGCTGGCCCTTCACCAGCATGATCCCGGTCATCGGGCAGGACAGCCTGCATCTCGGAGCTACCGGCATCGGCATCCTCGCCAGCATGGACGGGGTCGGGGCTTTTGCCGGGGCCGTGGTGATCGCGCTATGGGCGAGGCCGCGGCATTTCGCGCGCCTCTATATCGGCGGGGTCGCGGTGTATCTGGCGATGATTGTCGGGTTCGCGCTGATCCCGCAACCGGCGCTCGCCGGCGTTGCGCTTTTGCTGACCGGCCTGTCGAGCGCCGGGTTCAGCATCATGCAGGCGACCCTGATCTACCTCGCCGCGCCGCCCGACATGCGCAGCCGCATGTACGGGGTGCTGTCGGTGTGCATCGGCGTCGGGCCGCTCGGATTCCTCCATCTGGGATTGTTGGCGGATGCAATCGGCGCCCCGTGGGCGACCACGGCCAGCGCGCTGGAAGGACTGCTGGCCTTGGCGCTGACCCGGCGGTGGTGGCGGGTGGTCAGCGATCGGGGATAGGCCTCAACCGTCACTCGGCATCGCTGATACCCGGCTGCTATGATGGCCGCGACCGCCGCCGAGGAGCCCGCCATGTCCGTCGAAATCCCGTTCCGCCGCGAGTTCGACTTCGAGTACGGCCGGCTCGAACCGGTGGCGCCCTCGGTGCGGCGGATCGTCGCCCGCAATCCGAGCGCCTTCACCTTCAAGGGCACCGGCACCTACGTGATCGGCGAGGGCGAGGTCGCGGTGATTGATCCCGGCCCCGATCTCGCCGAGCATGTCGACGCGCTGCTCGCCGGGCTCGCGGGCGAGCGCATCACTCATATCCTGATCACCCATACGCATCGCGACCACTCTCCGGCCGCGGCTGCGGTCAAGGCCGCAACCGGGGCGCCGACCTTCGGGTTCGGCCCGCATGCCGGCGGTCGCCGCGGCGAATCCGGGGTCGAGGAAGGCGGCGATTGGGATTTCGTACCCGATGTAGCGGTGCGCGACGGCGATCGGATTCGCGGGAAGGGGTGGCATTTCGAGGCGGTGCACACGCCGGGGCACACTTCGAATCATCTGTGCTTTGCGCTTCCCGATGCCGGCATCCTGTTCAGCGGCGACCATGTGATGGGCTGGTCCACCAGCGTCATCGCGCCGCCCGATGGCGACATGGCGGCCTACATGGCCTCGCTGGACAAGCTGCTCGCCCGCGATGACGTGGTTTACTGGCCGACGCACGGGCCCGCGATCACCGAACCGAAAACGCATGTCGGCGCCTTCATCGCGCATCGCCGCGAGCGCGAAGCCGGCATTCTCGATTGCCTCGCGGCCGGGTTGGCGAGGCCCGAGGACATTGTCGACCGGCTCTATGTCGGACTGGCGCCGGGGCTGCGCCATGCCGCCGCACGTTCGGTGCTGGCCCATTTGATCGACCTGATCGGCCGCGGTCTCGTTGCCGCTGATGGACCGGCAACGCTTGCCGGGCGTTACCGCAGGGCACAGCCTGGCAACGCGTGACCCATGAGCAAAATGCGCAGGTGAAAGAAGGCGCCCGGGATGCTACTTCCCCGCTTCAGGCGGCACAGGGTTCCATGCTATGTGCAGGCGGCTCGTCCCGCCGGGGCGACAATTGCGCCATCAAACTGAACGTGATCGGTCCGCCGCCGGCTGGCGGCTCAATTTCGAGGGGAAATCTCGTGGGGAAGCTGTCCAGGTCCTTTGTCGTGGGCTCTCTGATGGCCGTGCTGGCGGCCTGCTCGAGCAACAATAATCCGCCTCCCGCTGCGGTGTCGTCCCCGCCGCCGCCGGCGCCGCCCCCGCCGGCGATGGCCGAGCCGGAACAGCCTTATGTCGTGCCGAGCGGGCCTCCGATGCACCATCACTATGCGCACGGACGGCGGCACCGGCGGCATTACGCGCGGCATCACCATCACGTGGTGCATCACGTGCATCATCAGCACCGCAGCGCGGAGCCCTCTTCTCCGTCATCGGGCCCGCCCGCCGGCACGCCTCCCGCAACTCAGCAATAACCGTCCTCGCGCAGGACGCGTCTCGCGGCCCTCAGGCAGAGGTTTGACTGGCCGCGAGACGCGCTTTTGCGCAGTGCCGCGCCCTCGCAGGACAGGGCAGCGCACGCGTCCGGCCTCGGCTCCCGCTGATACGCCGGAGCGGTGAACTGACCTCGCGGCAGTTTATGTGTGAGCGGCCTGCTGCGGCAGGTGCTTCAGGTATTGCGCGACGAAATCGCAGCCGACCAGCCTGGTATAGGCATCCGTGAGCCTTCGGGTGATCGGGCCTGGAATCGGCGCCGCCGGGCGCCTTCCGCCGATGCTGCGCACCGGGCACAGGCATAGGCTGGTCGAGCTCATGAAGATCTCGTCGGTGTTGGCCGCGTCGTAGAGGTCGAGGTCGGCCTCTTCGCACGGAATGCCGAGCTCGCCGCACAAATCGATGACGGTCTGCCGACTGATCCCGGGCAGCACGAAACGGTCACGCGGGGTCAGCACGGTTCCGGCCTGCACCAGGAAGATGTTGCTGCCGATGCCTTCGGCGAGGTGGCCGTCGCGGTCGAGCAATACCGACCACGCCAGCGGGTCCTGCGCCTTGGCTTCGAGATCGGCGGTGATCAGGTTCAGGTAATTGTGTGTCTTGGCGCGTGGGCTGAGCGCGTCGGGCGAGACCCGGCGGGTCGGCGGCACAACGATGTCGATGCCCTCGCGATAATACCGCGCCCGCGCCCGCAGCGGCAGCGGAATGCATTCGACGATGACGGTCGGGCCGGTATATTCCCAGCCTTCGTCGCCGACCGCGTCAACCCCGCGAGAGACGCGCTGCGCCAGCCAGAAATCGCTGTCGGGCGTCAGGAAGTGGCGGTTGCGGGCCAGTATCTCCTCGCTGATCGCGACCATCTCGGCGGGCATCAGTCCGGGGTCGATGCGGAGGTAGCGCAGCGAGCGGTAGAAGCGCTCGACATGCTCGGCCAGCCGGAACGGGACACCGTTGAAGGTGCGGGTCATGTCGAAGGCGGCGTCGCCGTATTTGAAGCCGCGGTCGCGGAATGGCAGCAGCACCTCGCGCTCGGGCACGATCCGGCCGTTGAAATACGCGACGCGGTGATTTCCCAGGACGTTGCCGCGGGTCTCGCTCATGATAGGCCTGCAAACAGCGGCGCGCGGGTGTGCGCGAATTCCTCGACCGCCTCGACCAGGCGATCCGCGTCGGCTTCGTCGAGCGCGATCGACAATGCCATCATGCCGCGCTTGGCGAACCAGATGCCGCGCGCCACCAGATCGAAATAGAGCAGTTCGAGCAGCCCGGCATCGCCTTTGGCGGCGTCGGCGGCGCAGCGGATCGGGGCGGCGGTCATATGCACCCCGATCATCGAGCCGAGGCCGGTGAACTGCATCGCCAGCCCTTGCCGGCGCACCGCCGCATTGAGCCGCTCGCGCAACCGGTCGCCGAACGCGTTCAGCGCGCGCGCCCTCTGCGGCGTATAGATCTCGGTCAGCCCGACCAGCCCGGCTCGCATCGTCAAGGTATTGTTGTTGAAGGTCCCGGCATGCTGAAAGCCGTCGGACCGGCGCGGGTCGAAATAGTCCATCAGCGCGCTATTACCGCCGAAGGCGCCGAAGCTCATGCCGCCGCCGACATATTTGCCGAGGGTGGTCAGGTCGGGGAGGATGCCGTGCGCCTCCTGCAGCCCACCCGGGGCAAGGCGCGAGGTCATCACCTCGTCGAAGATCAGGATCGCGCCGCTTTCGCTGGCGAGCCGGCGCAGTTCGGCGAGGAACTCGCGCTCTGCCGGGATGCAGCCGCTGCCGCCGAGCATCGGCTCGACCAGGATCGCGGCGAGATCGCCGCGATGCGCCGTCGCCAACGCTCTGGTTCCCTCGATGTCGTTGTATTCGCCGAGCAGGAACTCGAACGGCGCATTGACCGCGCTGCCCTTGCCGCGGAAGTAGAAGACGCCGCCGTGATAGCCGCCGGCGAACACCAGAATCTTGTGACGGCCGGTGATCGCGCGCGCCGCCGCGACCGCCATCAGATTGGCCTCGGTGCCGCTGTTCGTGAACCGCACCCGCTCGATCGACGGAAAGCGGGCGCACACCGCGGCGGCAAACGCGGCCTCGGCGCGGTTATGGGCGCCGAAATTAATGCCGTCGGCGAGCGCCGTCTCGATCGCGCGGCGGATCGCCGGGTGCGAGTGGCCGAAGATGCCGGCGGTGAATTCGGACAGGAAATCGACGTAGCGATGGCCGTCGAGGTCCCACAGACAGGCACCCTCGCCGCGTTCCATCGTCAGCGGGAACGGCTCGGCGAAGATCGCCGAGCGCGTGTTGCCGCCGGGCATCGCGGCGCAGGCGTTTTGGTACTGCGCGAGGCTTTTCGGGTTGCGCTCGCGATAATCCTCCTCGGCCTCGGCCAGCGCTGCCCGGAGATCGATGTTTGCGGCAAGGGTCGCGGTCATTGAAGCTCCTTGCGGCCGGACGCTTCTAGCCGGGATAGGCGCGGGCGCCGTGGTCGCGCAGCCACAGCCGCACCAGGTGGCGGCGGCGCTCGGGCTCGGGGTGGTCGTCGAAGGCGGTGCGCATATGGCCGATCGCGCGGTTGTGGACGAACTGGATCTGGCCCGGCTCCAGCGCGAAATCGACCGACAGCGCGTCCTCTTCGAACAGATCCAGCAGCGCTGCCGCGGCGGCCGCGCCAGCCTCGTCGAGCGGCTCGCCCTTCAGCGTGTAGCCGGCGCGGATCTGGTGAATGCTGAAGCGGGCGCGAACCTCGCCATCTGCGTTCGCAGCGGTCTCGAACACCGGCGCCGCAAAGATCGGCCTCTCGCCGTCATGAAATTCCCGCTGGCGATCGAACCAGAACGGGCGATAGAGCCGCTGCAAATGCCTGGGGTCTCGCGCCAGCAACCGATTGTGCGCGGTGTGGAAGCTCGCGACGCGGCTCCTCCCGCCGCTGCGGGCGGTGCGCAGGCACAGCAGCCCGACGTAATCGGGCGGCGTCGTGTTGTAGGCGTTGTCGTTGTGGTAACGGATCTCGATGCTGGTCTTGTCCGGGCGGATGCCGGAACCGGGGAGGGCCTCTTGCCCGGTGTCGAGCACGTCGTAGATCAGGGTCCCGTCGAGCTTCTGCGCCACCGGCCGCGCGACGAGGCTGGCCAGCAGCCAATAGATCGCGACCGCCTCGGCCGCATCGATCCGGTCGAGCGGCAGGCGATCGACCACCGCGAAGCGCACCCCGCGATCGAGAATGTGCCGCACTCGCGCCATCGCGGCGCGGCAGGCGGGAAGCGGGAAATCGGCCGGATCGAGCACGATCGTCGGCAGCGGAAAGCGGCGGATCATCGCGGCCACACGCCCGATCTCATCGAGGCAATCGGAGGATAGCGCGATCCGGTAATCCTCCTCCCGCACCTCGTGCCGCTGCCACGCGCTTGGGCCTTCGATCGCCCGGTTCAGCATCGCGGTCGGCGCCTCGGACAGGGTATCGGCCATGGCATTCTCCAATGCGCCTTCGAGCCCGAGGATATGACTATGCGGGCGAGGGCGCCGCAAGCCTCTCGGCAGGTGCTCCGGAATCCACCCTCCGTATCGAGGGCGGCGATGCTCGCGTGAGGCGCTTTGTAAATGCGACAAAGCAGAATTTGACAAATTGTGTCCACAATTGGGAAAAGCTGAGATAGTTTGTTTACCAAGACGACGCGTTATGTCGGCTTCAGGCGGTCCTGGACCCGGCAGAGAGAGGGGGTTAACGCGTGCGAATTCCTACGATTGTTGGCGCCGCTGCGGCAATGTTGGTGATGACGCTTGCGATCAGCGTCTCGGCAAGCGAATGGACTTACGGCGGGAACTGCGCGCTGTACGCTCGCGAGGTCAGCGGCATCGAGCTGCAAGGCAATGCCGGCAGCTGGTGGGATGCCGCGGCCGGGCGTTATGCCCGCGGGCACCAGCCGCAGGCGGGAGCGGTGCTGGTATTCCGTCGCTCCGGCTCGATGCCTTCCGGGCATGTCGCCGTGGTGGCGCGCGTGCTCAGCCGGCGCGAGATCCAGGTCGATCAGGCCAACTGGGTGCGGGGCCGGGTGACCAAGAACATCTCGGTCATCGACGTGTCGGACAACAACGACTGGACCATCGTGCAGGTCGAGGAGCTGCGGTCCCACACGCATGGCCGCGACAACCCGGCCTATGGCTTTGTGTATCCCGATCGCGGCGGACACGATCTCGACCGGGTCACCGTGGCGCGCAACGCCGTTTCCCCGACGCCTGCCGCGGCAGGGCTGATCCACCTCGCGGTGGCCGCCGTCATTCCGTCGGCCGAAGCGGCCCCCTTGAGCCGGGACCGCGCGCCGGTCCGGCAGCAAACGACAGAGGCCGTATTCACCAATCGCCAAGCCGCGGCCAAATCGGTTGCCGGCGAAAACCTCGTCCCGACCCGCAACGCCTTGCACGGCAAGAGCCCGGCCCCGGCCAAGCCCGCTGCGGCCGCGAAAGCCGCGGTACAGGGCAAGAAAACCGCTGAACGGACCAAGATCGCGCATGCCAACGGCCCCTCGCGGACGGCCGGGAAGCCGCAAGCCGACGCCAAGGTGCATCCGCCGGTCGGCGTCGCGGATCGCAAGGCCGCCGCTGCGCATGACGGCAAGCCGGTTGTGATCAGGACGGCGGCGGCGCGGGCCGTTGTGCTGAAGCCGGCCGGTCACGCGCAAGCCAAGACCGATTGAGGGCCAAGGCCGATTGAGGGCCAAGACCGATTGAGGGCCAAGGCCGATTGAGGGCCAAGGCCGATTGAGGGCCAAGGCCGATTGAGGGCCAAGGCCGATTGAGGGGTGGAGGGCGTCCTCGGCAGAGCCTATGCTGCCCCGCCCTCATCTGCACCAGGACGCCGATGTCCGCCTCTGACGCCGACCCCGCCTTCCTTCCTGCTCATGTGCTGGCGACCGAAATCGCGACGCAACGGCTGTCGCCGATAACGGTTGTCGAGGCGTTCCTCGCACGCATCGCCGCGCATGATCCGAAACTGCATGCCTTTGTCGAGATTTACGGCGATGAGGCGCGGCTTGCGGCCGAGGCGGCCGACAAGGCAATCCGCTCGGGTCACGCGGTCGGCCCGCTGCACGGGGTCCCGATCGCGCTGAAGGATCTGATCGACATCGAGGGGCGGATCACGACCGGCGGCTCGCGGGTGTGGCGCGAGCGCCGTTCGCCGGCGACCGCCACGATCGCGCGCCGGTTCTTTGCCGCCGGCATGATCGTGCTCGGCAAGACCCATACGGTCGAGTTCGCGATGGGCGGCTGGGGCACCAACCAGCATTGCGGCACCCCGTGGAACCCGTGGGATCCGGCCGTGCCGCGCACCCCGGGCGGCTCGAGCAGCGGCTCGGGGGTCGCGGTCGCGGCTGGCTTTGCGCCGTGGGCGATCGGCACCGATACCGGCGGCTCGGTGCGCCTGCCGGCGTCGTGGTGCGGGCTCAGCGGGCTAAAGACGACGATCGGGCGGGTCAGTACCTACGGCATCCTGCCGCTGTCGCCGACCCTGGACACACCGGGGCCGATGGCGCGCTCGGTCGAGGATGCCGCCCTGCTGTTCGGCGTCATGCAAGGCGCCGACCCGCTCGACCCCCGTACCCTCGGCGCGCCGCCGCCGACCGATCCGATGATGTCGCTGAAGCGCGGTGTGCGCGGGCTTCGGCTCGCCAGAATGCCGGCGGCGGAACGCAACGGCGTCGCCGACGAGGTATTGGCCGCCTATGACGAGGCCGTGGCCGCCCTGGCCCGGCTCGGCGCCGAGATCGTCGATCTCGCGCTGCCCTGTCGTTTCGGCGCTGCGACGTTGGCGACCGGGCGCATCATCGGTTCCGAGGGATATTTCCTGGTCGGCGATCTCGTCGACGACCCGGCATTGCCGATCGACGAGGTGGTCCGCCCGCGCATCCAGATCGGCCGCGACATCAGCGCCCGCGACTACCTCGCCGCATTGCGCGACCGCGACACCATGAAACGCGAGTTCCTCGCCGCAATGGACGGAATCGACGCGTTACTGACTCCGACCACGCGCACGCCCGCGATCCCGGTCGAGGCCGTCGACCAAAGCACCACCCCGGCGCATTTCACGCGCTTTGTAAATCTGCTGGAATTGTGCGCTCTGGCGGTGCCCGACGGCTTCACGCCGATGGGGCTTCCGATCTCGCTGCAAATCATCTGCCGCCCCTTTGACGAAGCGACGGCCCTGCGCATCGGCTGGGCCTATCAGCAGGCCACCGACTGGCACCGGCGGCATCCGGCGGGAATGGACTAGGGTCCGTACTCATTCAGGGGATTCCCAAGATGGCGCCCGCGGTTTTCCTGTAGAGCCGGCGCGAGCCCCCCTATTGCGCGACCCAGCCGCCATCCATCGATAATGCCGCGCCGGTCATCGTGGAGGCGGCATCGCTGCACAGGAATACGGTGAGCGCGCCGAGCTTCTCGGGGGTCGTGAAATCGAGCATCGGCTGCTTCTCGCGCAGCAGGTTCTCGCGCGCCTGGGCGGCGGGGATGCCCTGCGGGTCGGCGCGCGCCTCGATCTGCTGCTGCACCAGCGGGGTCAGCACCCAGCCCGGGCAGATCGCGTTGCAGGTGACGCCGGCGTTCGCGGCCTCGATGGCGACGACCTTGGTCAGCCCGATCAGACCGTGCTTGGCGGCGACATAGGCCGCCTTTTCGGCGCTCGCGACCAGACCATGCGCCGAGGCGATGTTGATGATGCGGCCCCAGCCCTTCGCGATCATGTGCGGCAATGCGGCCTTGCTGGTGTGAAAAGCGGCCGAAAGGTTGATCGCGATCACCGCGTCCCATCTCTCCTCCGGAAAATCAACGACCTTCGCGACATGCTGAATGCCGGCATTGTTGACGAGAATGTCGATCCCGCCGAACTGCCGCACCGCGGCCGCGACCAGCTCGCGGATCTGCGCCGGCCGGCTCATATCGGCCGGCGAATAGCCCACGCGCACGCCGTGGCGCTCGGCCAGCTCCGCCCGCGTGCGTTCGATGGCGGCGGGGTCGCCGAACCCGTTCAGCATGATGTCGCAGCCTTGCTCGCCGAGCGCCTTGGCGATGCCAAGGCCGATGCCGCTGCTCGAGCCGGTGACGATCGCGATCTTGCCTTTCAGCATCCGTGTCCTCTTGGCGTGGGTTGCGGGGCGGGGCGCGGCGGGCGGGCGAGCAGGCCGAAATAGGTCAGCGCCGCGAACGTGGCCGACAGCGCGACGGCGAGCGCCAGCGGTATCGCGGTGCCATTGTAAAGCAGCCCGAGCAGGTAACCGGTGATGCTGCCGCCGGCGGTCTGCAAACAGCCGATCAGCGAGGAGGCAAACCCCGCCATGTGCGGCACCGGCTCCATCGCGGCCGCGACCGCGTTCGGCATCGCCAGACCCAGTCCCAGCATGTAGATCAGCATCGGCGCCACGATGCCGGCAACCCCGCCGAGCCGGAAGGCCGCGCAGATCAGCATCGCGATGCCGCCGAGCAGCAGCAGAACGATCGCGACCCGCAACAGCACCGCCGGCTCGACCCGGCCGGCAAGTCGTCCATTCGCGAGGGCGGCGGCCATCAAGGCGAAGGCGCCGAGCCCGAACAGGTAGCCGTAACGCTCGCTCGGCACCCCGAATACCTCGATCAGCACGAAAGGCGAGCCGGAGATATACGAAAACAGGCCGCAAAACACGAAGCACACGATGAAGGCGTAGCCCAGGCACACCCGCCGGCTCAGGAAATCACGCAAATTGCGCAGGATCTCCGCCGGGCGGGTCGCGTGGGCATTGCGGGCCGCAAGGCTTTCTTCGAGCCCGATCCAGGTCGCGCCCAAAACGGCCAGCCCGATCGCGGCCAATAAGGCGAAAATCGCGCGCCAATGCAGCAGCAGCAGATAGCCGCCGATCACTGGCGCAAATAACGGCGCCACCGACATGACCAGGGTCATATAGGACAGGATCTGCACCGCGCGCTGGCGCTCGAACAGGTCGCGCACGACGGCGCGCGCCAGGATCGGTCCGGCGCAAGCGCCCACGCCTTGCAACAAACGCCACCAGACCAGCTGCCCGATGCTGCCGCTCGCGGCGCAGCCCACTCCGCCCGCGGCAAACAGCACCAACCCGGCGAGGATCAATGGCCGCCGTCCGAAGCGGTCGGATAACGGGCCGTAGAACAGCTGACTGACCGAATAGCCGAGCAGAAACACGCTGAGCGTCAGCGCCGCCTGCTCCGGGCTGGTCGCGAACACTGATGTCAGCGTCGGCAAGGCCGGCAGGCTCATATCGATCGATAAGGCGGTCAGTCCGGTCAAGGCTCCGAGCAGCACGATCAGCCACGGGCTGCCTGACCTCAGCATCGGCCAGCGCCGGCATGGCTGGGTCCAATCGGCCCAGTGCGGCAGGGCAGCCGGCCGCTTTTACCTATCAGCATGGATGTTGATACGAAATGCAACGCTTGCTGCCCAATTCCGTCGTCCCCGCGAAAACCGCGACCGATTCTTGTGCCGTTCCGCCGGCTGCCATGGATTCCGGCTGTTATGGAGCCGGATGCTTTTGTCCGATGTGGTCGATCAGCAGCGATGCTGTTCGGTTCAACCGCAATCTGCGTGCGAGGCCGCGCATTGACAACGCCGCAGGCTTGCCGAAGATCAATCGAAACGCGCGGTTCGCCTCATTCCGCACCATATAGAAAGAGCGTCGGGCCGTTGACGCGTGGGTCCCATCGTGCTTCGCAAGGCTGAGAACGGGTGCCGATCGAGTCCGATCGCCCGGCTTCTCGTCGTGCGGGCTCGACCCCGGCCGTCTCGGGTGGTCCCGAGACCTGCGCCCGAAGCAGGCGGGTGAGGGGCCGCGGGGTTGCCGGTGCGGAACGGGACCTTTCCGAATGCCCACCCTCTGAAAGGAGCCAGCCATGGTCCCGGTATCCGCGCGCAATATCGACTTCGTCGGCCATACCGACCAGGCCGGTCGCGGCGACGGGGTTCAGGTCATGGTCCACAAGGGCCATGCCTTTGTCGGCCACATGTTCAGCGACGGGTTCACGATCACCGATGTCGCCGACCCGCGCCATCCGCGGCCGGTCAATTTCATCGCGGCGCCGCCGAACTCGCGCGCCTTCCACCTGCAGACTCACGACGATCTGCTGCTGACGGTCAACTCGCCGAATATCTGGGTGTTGCAGGGCTATTCCGACCCCAACGATTACTTCAAGGCCTCGATCACCGAGACCTTCACCCGCCGCGAGAAGACCTTTACCGCCGGGCTGCGGGTATTCGATATCAGCAGGCCGGCCGAGCCGCGCGAGATCGGCTTCATGCCGATCGACGGGCTCGGGCTGCACCGGCTTTGGTATGTCGGTGGGCGCTATGCCTACGCCTCCTGCCATTGGCAGGGTTTTACCGACCATGTGCTGGCGATCATCGACATGGCCGAGCCGACCCGGCCCGAGGTGGTCGGACGCTGGTGGCTGCCCGGCATGCATACCGCCGGCGGCGAGACCCCGAGCTGGAGCGGGCGGCGCTATGCGCTGCACCACGCGATCGTCGCCGGCAACCTCGCCTATGCCGCCTGGCGCGATGGCGGCATGACGATCCTCGATGTCGCTGACCCGACCGCGCCGAAATTGCTCAGCCATCGCAACTGGTGCCCGCCCTTCGGCGGCGGCACCCATACGCCGCTGCCCTTGCCCGGCCGCAACCTGTTCGTCGCCGCCGACGAAGGCAATCTCGACAATTGCGCCAACGGCATCCAGCGCTGCTGGGTGTTCGATGTGCGCGAGCCGACCAAGCCGGTGCAGATCGCCGCCTTCCCGACCCCGGCCGAGGAGGATTACTGCCGGAAGGGCGCGAAATTCGGGCCGCACAATCTGCACGAGAACCGACCGGGATCGCTACAAAGCGAGCAGCTGATCTTCGCGACCTACCAGAATGCCGGGGTCCGGGTGTTCGACATCGCCGACCCGTTCGCGCCGCGCGAGGTCGCGCATTTCGTGCCGCCCGCGCCCGAGCGGATGGTCGATCCGCGCCCGAACCGGCCGCGCGTCATCCAGTCCAACGATGTGTACGTCGCGCCGGACGGGCTGATGTACCTGACCGACGTCAATGACGGGCTGACGATCCTGCAATATAAGGGCTGACGGCGGAGCGGAGTTTGCGGGGTATGAGCCAGGGCAACGGCGCCGATATCGCGGCGGTGTATCAGCTGCTCACTGAAGTGGCCGGCACCGTCGCCGGGCATGACCGCAGATTCGACGAGATCGATCGCCGGTTCGAAGCGATCGATCGCCGGTTCGAAGCCATGGATCGGCGGTTCGAGGAGGTTGAAAGGAATTTGGGCGAGCTGACGGCCGGTATGAGCGGGCTGCGCGAGGCGGTCGACCATTACCATCATACGGTGCTCGGGCACGGGATGCTGATCAGCGAGCTTGACGAACGGGTCCGCCGCATCGAGCGGCACCTGAAACTCGAACCGACGCGCGGCTGAAAAAAGAGTCGCGGCGGTGAGCGAAACCGGACGATGAAGGGCGGCAACGGCGTCGATCTCGGGACGGTGTACCAGCTCCTCTTGGAGGTGGCGCAGGTCGTGCGCTCGCATAGCGACGCCTTCCTCCGGATCGACGCCCGGCTCGATGGCATGAATGCCAGGCTTGGCGGCATGGATGCACGGCTCGACGGGACGGATGCCAGACTCGCCGGCATGGATGCCAGACTCGCCGGCATGGATGCCCGGCTCGACGGTATGGATGCGGGGCTCGATGCTCAGACCGAGAAATTGAACGAACTGGTAGCAGTCGTAAACGACCACACCCGCAAGCTCGATGACCTGATGGCAGGCCTCGCCTCGCTACGGGATACCGTAAACGATTACCATCATGCGGTCGTAGGTCACGGGATCGCGATCACGGATGTCGACGAACGGGTTCGCCGCATCGAGCGGCACATCGAAATCGAACCGCCGCACCGGTGAGCATGGGCATCGACAACCTGAAGCCGGGGCTGCGGCATTCGCGAACGATCACCGTCACCGAAGCGGTGGCCGTGCCGGCCTCGGCGCGGCAGTTCGCGCCTGACATCGACATGCCGCCGGTGTTCGCGACCGCCCAGATGATCGCGCTCGTTGAATGGACCTGTGTCGAGGCCCTTGCTCCGTATCTCGCGACGCATCAGCGCACGGTCGGGACACATGTCGATATCAGCCACAGCGCGGCGACCCCGCTCGGCATGAAAGCCACCGCCGAGGTCGAATTGATCGCGGTCGAAGGCGGCAAGTTGCGCTTCAAGGTCGCCTGCCATGACGAGGCCGACCCGATCGGCGAAGGCTTTCACGAGCGGCACCTGATCGATCACGGCCGCTTCATGGCGCGGCTCGCCCGCAAGCGCGCGGCATGCTGACGGGTTTTGGTCTCGAGAGCACTGTCCGTTTAAGTGAAATCGTCATTCCCGCGAAAGCGGGAATCCAGGGGAAGCGACGAAAGCGGCTGCCCTGGACCCCCGCTTTCGCGGGGGCGACGATAAGAGGTTTCAACCAAAAGAGAACACACTACGACAGCAATCCGAGATCGCGCAGGCTCGCGTGCCGGCCGCGGCCGATGATCACATGGTCATGCACGGTGACCCCGAGCGGCGCCGCGGCCTTGACGATGTCGCGGGTGACCGCAATGTCGGCCTTCGACGGGGTCGGATCGCCCGAGGGGTGATTGTGCACCAGGATCAAGGCCGAGGCGCCGAGCTCGAGCGCGCGTTTCACGACCTCGCGGGTGTAGACCGGGGTATGATCGACAGTGCCGCGCTGCTGCCGCTCATGCGCGATCAGTGCGTTCTTGCGATCGAGGAACAGCAGATGAAACTCCTCGACTTTGCCGTGCGCCACGACCGCGCTGCAATATTCGATCAGCTTGTCCCAGGAGCCGATCACCGGGCCTGAGCGCAGCTCGGACTTGACCAGCCGCAAGGCCGCCTCGCGCACCGATTTGAGCGCGGCGACTCCGGCGACCCCGAGCCCGGGAAATGCGAGCAACGCATCGCTATCGGCGCTCAACACCGCGGCGAAGCTGCCGAAACTCTGCAACAGCTGCTTGGCGAGCGGCTTGACATCGCCGCGCGGGTTGCCGGCGAACAGCAGCACCTCCAGAAGCTCATAATCGGGCAGGCTCTCCGGACCGGCCGCGATCAGGCGCTCGCGCAGGCGCTGCCGGTGGCCGTGGAAATGCGGCGCCGGCCCCGCCGCTTCCGCCAGGTTCGCTGAGGACCGCGCCGCCTTCGCCATCAGCCGGGCTTCGCTCCGCGCCGCGCCCCCAACCGCGCCAGCGCCGCACCGGCCATTCGCCGAGGCTCGTCGGTGTCGAAGGATTCGGCGAAGATCTCGATGCCGCGCCGCACGGCGGCGGTGGCGGGCAATTCCTCCCAGTCGAGCATCAGTCGTTTCTGCAAACGAATGGCGTGCGGGCCGCCGGCCAGGATCGCGGCCGCCAGCCGCTCGACCTCGGCATCGAGCCGTTCGGGCGCGGCCACGACATCGACCAGCCCCCAGGCGAGCGCCTCGCCGGCATCGACCGGTTCGCCGGTCAGCAATAGCCGCCGCGTCCGGCCCTGGCCGATCAGCCCCGGCAGCAACGCCGCCTCGACCACCGAGGGGATGCCGACCCGCACCTCGGGCATGCCGAAGCGGGAGCGGTCGCTCGCCACCCGGATGTCGCAAGCGGCGGCCAGCTCCAGCCCGGCGCCGATCGCGTATCCGTCGATGCGGGCAATGACCGGGACCGGCAGATGCCGGAACGCGTCGCAGCAGCGATGCACCAGGGTGATGAACCCGGTCGCGGTCCCGCGATCGAGCGCCGCGATTTCGCCGAGATTGGCGCCGCCGACAAAGGCGCGCTCGCCGGCCCCGCTCACCACCACGAGGCGCAGCGCTGGATCGGCCGCCAGCGCGGCCATCGCCTCGATCAATTCGGTCATCAGCGCGCGGTTGAGGGTGTTGAGCTTGGCCCTGTTGTCGACGGTCACGCGGCCGATATATCCGCCCGCATCTCTCTTTTCACGCTCGACGATGACGCCCATGACCGCCCCGTTTCCGATCCGGCCGGCGCGCTCTGGAGCCGGCGCCGGCGCTCGGGCATAGTACGCCCGTCCGACGATGGGAGGCGACTGTGGACGTGATCGAGGATGTGGGCGAGATACGCGCGCTGTACGGGCCGGCTGGCGAACGCGCGGTAAAAAAGCAGCTGACCCGGCTCGACCATTACTGCCGCGCCTTCATCGCGCGTTCGCCGTTTCTGGTGATCGCGTCGGCCGATCCGTCGGGCCGCTGCGATGCTTCGCCCAAAGGCGACGCGCCCGGGTTTGTGCAGGTCCTCGACGACACGACGCTGCTGATCCCCGACCGGCTCGGCAACAACCGGGTCGATACGATCGGGAACCTGGTCGCCTGCCCCGGGGTGGGGCTGATCTTCTTCGTGCCCGGGGTGAACGAGACCTTGCGCGTTAACGGCCGGGCGCGCGTCACCACCGACCCGGCCTTGCTGGAGCCCGCCGCCGTCAATGGCAAGGCGCCGCGCAGCGCCATCCTGATCGCGGCTGAGGAAATCTATTTTCACTGCGGCAAGGCGCTGATCCGCTCCGATCTGTGGAATCCGGACAAGCGCGTCGCCCGCGGCGAATGGCCTTCGCTCGGGCGCATTCTCGCCGACCAGATCGGCGGCATGTCGGTGGAAGAATCGGAGCGTGCGACCGCGGAAAGCTATCGCACCCGGCTGTATTGAGGACGAGCGCTTCCGGCGAGCCGGCCGGTTTGGCGCAGCCCATTGCGCACGATACCGGCGCTCGTCCGCGGCCTGACCTGATGCCGGCATGAACCTGATCGAGGTGGCGATCTACGCACTGGTCCTCAGCGGGCCGGCTCCCGGCCTGTGTCGGCTCGGCGATGACGCGGTCGTCCGCTGCTCGAACGGGCTTTCGGCCGAGATGCTGTCTGCCACTCAGGCGCGCTTCAGCAACGGTGTGATTGCGCGCCACCGCGGCGACGAATTCCCGGTCTTCAGCAACGGCATTACCAGTCATCTCGGCAGCGCCGGCTGGCTGAGCTTCAGCAATGGGGTCGCAGTCCGCCGCCGACCGGACGGGCGCTATGATTTCGATGATGGGGTCAGCTGCCGCGCGGCGCTGCCCGATCTGGTCAATTGCACCCGGGCACAGCCCTGAGCGCGGGATTCACGCCCGGCGTTCGCGCTTGCGCTCGGCCTGCTCGGCCGCATTGAGGATGGAACGAGCTTCAGCGCTTGCGGCGTCCGCTGCGGCCGTATCGCCCTGCTCGCGATAGAGTCGCGCCAGCTCCTGGTCGGTGTAGGCGACCCGAACCGAGTGCCGGGCTTCGCCGCAGCGCAGGCGGTGCAGGGCCGCGCGCAAAGCGGTAACGGCGTCTCTTCGGCGTTTCAGGCCGTCATAGACGAGCCCGAGATCGAACAGATCATCGGCGATCAGCGGATGCGTCGGTGCGAGCTGCTGCTGGTCGATTTGAGCCGCCTCTTCGATCAAGGGCAGGGCCTCCGCAAAGCGCTGTTGGCGCAGATAGAGGTTGCCGAGCTGCGACAGGCTGCGGGCGGTCGGCAAGGAATCGGGGCCGGCCGCGGCGCGATCCCGGGCAAGGGCTCGATCGAGGGCTTGTTCGCCTTCCGCGAAGTGCCGCTGCATCGCAAGCGCGGCGGCGAGCGCGCGCCAGGGCTCGGCGGCGGGTTCGTCCGCAGCGAGCGCGACGGCCTGCCGCGCGAACGCGACAGCCGCTTCGTCATCGCCCCGTGACAGGGCGACGCGCGATAGCCCGGCGAGCACCTGGGCAAGTTCCGGCTGTCCCCGTTCTCGCTGGTCGGCAAACACGAGATGCGCGGCGATCAGCAACGGCTCGGCATCGAGATAGTCGCGGCGGACAATTTCGGTTTGCGCCAGCGCGATCATCGCCATGGCCGCGTCCGGCGCACCAGCACCCTCGGCGCCTATCGCGATCTTCAGCGCCCGGCGCTGCAGTGCCGCCGCCTCGTCGAGCTTGCCGCTCCGAAAGCGATCCTCCGCCATCCGCCGCAGCAAGGGGAGCAGCTCCGGGCTGACCGGTCCGACCCGGCTCTCTTCGGCGGCGAGCGCCTGCGCCGGAGACTCGGTGCCGCGGTCTGGATCGGATGAGGCCGCCGCATCCTCGCCGAAGGGCGAACACTGAACCGGGGAGGTCGGGATTCGCGAAACATTCGCCGCAACCGCCGAGACTGCGGTACCGGTAAGCAACACGGCGCCCGACGCTAAAATCAGCAATGCCCGTCCGAACCGAAGCGGTTTTGGTCGCAGTTGGCTCCTCGGATACAACCGTTCGAGTTTTCCCCGGGACAGCCCTGCGCTTGCGCGGCGATGACGGGTCAACATCAGGCGATCATGTTCTGGCGACCCTATTCCGGAGTTGGCGATCATCTTTCCACCGCGTCGTCCCGGCAAAGCCGGGACCCTTCCCGCCATGGATACCGGCTTTCGCCGGTATGACGGTCAAGACATCGAGGATGGTGCTGCGAACCTCTGGTTCACGAGTCTACCGGTCGAGCCAAACGTCCTCGAAGCGCCAGCTGTTGTAGATGCTGTCGAGCGCCAGGCTCACCCCCTTGACCTGCGGCTGCCAGCAGGTGGCGCCGCGGCTGTAGTACATGGTGATGCGGGCGCCTTGCTCCTCCAGCTGCTTCTGGATCTGCCAGACAAGCCCCTGGCGCCGGGCCTGATCGGGCTCGATCGACTGCCGCACGAAGGCGTCGTCCATGACGCCGTCGCAGTAGCCGGTGTAGTTGCGGTCCGAGCTGCACGCGTAATTCTCGAAAAACTGCTGGTCCGGGTCGTCGACACCGCGCTCGGTCAGATTGTAGGCGATCGTATAATCCTTGCGCGCCAGCTTCGGGTACCACTGCGCGGTTTCGACCAGGTCCAGTTCGCCGTTGATGTAGATCTGTTTCAGCTGGTCGGTCAATGCGACCGCGGGATCGCGGAAAACCGGCGCGTTGCGGGTCATGATCTTGACCGCGAGCGGCTTGTCCGGACCGTAGCCGAGCTTCTGCATGATCGCGCGGGCCTCGGTCCGGTTTTTCTCGACATCGGGACCGTAACCGGGGAGGGCCGCCAGCTCATCCTGTGGCAGACCCCACAGCCCCTCCGGAGGAGGCAGCATCGCCGCTCCGGGAGTGCCCTCGCCGTCGGTCAGCATGTCGATCAGTGCCTTGCGGTCGAGGCTCAGCGCCACCGCGCGCCGCAGATCGGGGTTGTCGAAAGGCGGTGCCGTATGGTTCAGCAAGGCATTAGTGCCGTTGGTCGGCCTGACCTCGCAGACCGCGTCGGGCATCTGTTCCCTGACCTGCTTCAGCAGCGGCATCGTGACCTGGTAGGGGTAGGTCATGTCGAATTTGCCGGCGACAAAAGCCAGGATCGCGGTCGAGCGGTTCGGAATGATCGTGTATTCGATGCCGTCGAGATAGGGTCGGCCCGGTTTCCAGTAATCCGGGTTGCGCGCCACCCTGATCGATTCGTTGGGCTTGAACTCGACGAATTTGAACGGCCCGGTGCCGATCGGGTGCTGCCGCATCTGCGCCGGCGACACGTGGCAGGGATAGATCGGCGACAGGCCGGAAGCGAGCAATGCCAGCAAGGCCGGCTGCGGCCGCTTGAGATGGAAAATCGCCGTGTCGTTACCCTCGGCGGTCACCTCGGCAACGTTGTCCCACCAGCTTCTGCGCGGGTTGAGGCGCAGTTTGGCCGTGCCCCTGCCGAGCAGCAGGTCCCAGGTGCACCTGACGTCGGCGGCGGTGAACGGTTTGCCGTCATGCCATGTGACGCCGTGGCGCAATTTGAAGACGAGGTCCTTGCCGTCCTCGCTCCATGACCAGCTTTCGGCAAGATCGGGCACGATCGCGGCGAGGCTCTGCTGCGCCGCCTTGGGATCGAACACGACGAGGTTGTTGAACACCCCCATCATTGGCACCAGCACCGAAATCGTCGCTTCTTCGAGCAGCGACACGCTGGCCGGGCTGTCGCGGTGGTAGAGCCGCAAGGTGCCGCCCTGTTTCTGCGCCTGCGCCGGCCCGGCCGACAGCGCCGCCGCGAGCAGCAAAACCACGGCCGCCGCCTCTCGGAGGGCTCGGATCATCGGGATCTTTCCGTGTTTACTGGCGATCGAGCCAGACATCTTCCATCCGCCAGCCGTTGAAGATGCTGTTTGACATGATCGTCAGCCCCTTCAGCTGCGGCTGCCAGCACGTCGCGGCGCGGTTATGCATGATGATCGGGCGCGCGGCGTCTTCCTGCAATTGCCGGTCGATATCCCAGACCAGCTTGCGGCGTTTGTCCTGATCGCTCTCCATCGATTGCTGGTCGAAGCTCTTCTGCAAATCCTGGTTGCAATAACCGGTGTAGTTGCGTTCCGAGCCGCATGAGTAGTTTTCGTAGAATTGCTGGTCCGGATCGTCGACGGCGCTGCCGGTGATGTTGAGCCCGACCTGGTAGTCCTTGCGCGCGAGCTTGGGATACCAATTGGCGGTCTCGACCGGGTCGAGCTCGGCGTCGATATAGATGTTCTTGAGCTGGTCGATCAGGATCACCGCCGGATCGCGGTAGGTCGCGATGTTGCGGGTGGCGACCTTGATCGCGAGCCGCTTATCGGGACCGTAGCCGAGCTTCTCCATAATCGCGCGGCCGGCGGCGCGGCTCTTCTCCACATCGGGGTCGTAGCCGGGCAGCGTCTTCAGGATCTCGGGTGGCAGTCCCCACAGCCCGGCCGACGGCGGCAGCATCGCGCCGCCGATATCGCCTTGGCCCTCGCCGATGATGTCCCGGAAGGCGTTGCGGTCGATCGTCAGCATCATCGCGCGCCGGATATCGGGGTTGTCGAACGGCGGCTTGTCGCGGTTGACCAGCAGGTTGGTGGCATTGTTGGTCGAGGACAGATCGCAGATGTCCTGCGGCACCTGCTCCTTGATCTGCTTCATCAAGGGCACCGTGATTTCGGCGGTGAAGGTCAGGTCGAATTTGCCGGCGATGAAGGCCAGCACCGCGGTCGAGCGGTTGGTGACGACGGTGTATTCGATCGCCTCGAGATAGGGCCGGCCGGGTTTCCAGTAATCCGGGTTGCGCACCACCTTGATCGATTCGTTGGGCTTGAACTCGACGAATTTGAACGGCCCGGTGCCGATCGGGTGCTGCCGCATCTGCGCCGGCGGGATATGGCACGGGTAGATCGGCGAGAAGCCGGAGGCCAGCAATGTCAGCAATGCCGGCTGCTTGCGTTTCAGATGGAATACGGCCTCATGATCGCCATTGACCGTGACCTCGGTCAGGTTTTCGTACCAGCTCTTGCGCGGGTTGACGCGCAGCCGGGCGGTGCCCTTGCCGGTCAAAAGATCGAAGGTGCATTTGACATCGGCCGCGGTGAACGGCTTGCCGTCATGCCATTTGACGCCGTCGCGCAGTTTGAAGGTCAGCTCGGTGCCGCCGTCGTTCCAGGCCCAGCTTTCCGCGAGGTCGGGCACGATCGAATTGAGGCTGTTCTGCACCACATGCTGATCGAACAGCACGAGGTTGTTGAACACCGGCATCATCGGCATGACGGTCGAGATCGTCGCCTCTTCGAGGATCGACATGCTCGCCGGGCTGTCGCGGTGATAGACCCGCAAGGTCCCGCCCGATTTCTGCGCCAGGGCCGGCGCTGCTAGCGTCAGCACCGCCGCGAGGGCCGCCGACGCCGCGGCCAGATCCCACCCCTTCATGTCGCCCCTCCCTGACAGCGCTCGGAGTTGGCGATGCAGCCCGCGCCTCTGTCAAGCGGCCCACAGAGGGAGTTTCCGCCTCGGCAGGGTCAGCCGGTCAACGGCGCAATCTGGACCCGGTCATCGAAGATAATGCTGACGGCAGAACCCCGCCCTCGTCACGGCTTCATAGTTTCAGCCAGGGCATTATCAGCCGGGAGAGCCGCTCTTCGATCAAGGTGTGAAAACGCAAATCTGTCGCTTTCGAGACAATCAGATCCACGACGCCGAATGTCCCGATACTATATGCGCCTGATTGCACGTCGAGCCCGGCAAGATTCCCAAGGGAATCCACAGCAAAATCCATCGCCCATTTTAACGGAACGGCCGAAACCGACCCAAGAACAAAGACGCAGGGTACCAGCAATGGGATCCACAAAATCGGCCATCGAAACAATCCGCACCATCTCATCAAATGGTATGTCAAGACAAATCCGAGTACGAGCTGGCCGATCAGAACGAAAAAAGCGGCCGTCGATTGCTTGCCGAGCTCGATCGCAAAAAACCATCGCAAACCGTCAATCTCCGCGAACACAATCCAGCCGATGCTCTCGATCGGAGAATGGGAATGTTTCCAGGCAGGATCGTTCTGTCGACAGGCCTTTTCAGGACATCCGCGCAGACATTCGTCGAGCGATTGGGGGTCAGCAACGCGGGCTTGTTTCTGTCCACTTACCTGCGGATCGAGCGCGTGGGGGTTCAATCTCGGGGCGTCCAATGTCGGGTAGGAAGCGAGGCCGCACCACTTCTTGCACTCGACGTAACTGTCGGAATCTTCCGTTTTCGGATCGGCAATGCACGCTTGCAGGCGAGGCTCGTCCTCCCGTTGCGCGCCGATGCGGGCATCCTCGTCGAGCAGCTCCATCAGCCTGAACGGCTCAAAATTCGTCACCGCTTGGTGCGCGTCGCCCTCCAGCTGGTTGAGCCGGGTCCAGATGGCAGGGTCCGCCTTTTGCAAAACATAGGGAACGGCACGCTCGACCGCCACCACCGCCGCTCCCAGCAGCAGCCAGAAGATCGCTTGGCGCAGCCGTCGCGGGAGTCTCTCCATTGATCAAACTCCCACCGGGTAGCGGTCGGCCAGTTCATGACAGCCATTCGGCCGTCTTTACGAAGTCCGATGCCCCGACCGCCGCCGAACGCACCGGGCGCAAGCCAACCGGGCGAAAACGGCTCGCGCCTTCCCCGAGCGGCACCTCATTCGCTGACAAACGGAAGGTTCGCGGCTTCCCAGGCGATAACGCCGCCGCGATACCAATAAACATTCTTGTACCCGGCCGCGATCGCGCGCAGTGCCGCATTGTACGACTCCCAGCACTGTGCTCCTTCGCAATAGAAGATTAAAGGCCGATCGGCATCGATTGCCGCAAGTTGTAGCAACAGCTCAACGAGCTTGGCTTGTACATCGTCGTTAAACGTTCCGGAACTCCCGGCAAAGCCAACGTGAATGGCGCCAATGATCAAATTATGCTGGCTGTTCCACGCATCGATCAGGGTCCAGTTTTTCGTGGTCGAAATGATCCGTGCAAGCTGCACCGTGGTGAGCACCGTGGCGCCGGGAATGCTGGTCGGGGTCGGACCGGAAACCGCGGTCCGCAAGACATTTGTCGGTGGCACCCCGAAATCGGTGCTCTCGTTCCCATAATTGCCGTCTTTCGGTATCTGCAGCGAAACCGGCGCGACCTGTTTGGCGGCGGCATTTCTCGCGAGGGTCACTTCGATACCGCGCAGCTCATCGCTCGCTGCGGCCGTTTCGTCGGCATTGAGTTGAACCGCCTCGGAAAAATCCCTCGCCGCCTCGACGAGTTTACCCTGTTTCTTGTAAACAACGCCCTGGAAGTAGTACGGCGAGCCCTCATTCGGGGGGGCAAAGCGGATCGCCAGGTCATAGACTCCGATGGCAAGATCGAGTTCCCCGCGTTGGTCCCAAACCCAGCCGAGATTGACAAAGGCTTGGTAGGAGGTTGGGTTGAAACGGATCGCTTGCTGGAGATACTCGATCGCGCGATCCCAGTTCTTCTTGTCACGGTAGGCAAGGCCCATATGAACGGACGCGGTGGCGCGGGTTCGAGTGTCTTCCCGGTCGCCGCGATCGAGCACCATGGTGCAGCCGCCGATCTTGCGATTTAAATCCTGCATCTGGACGCAATCAGCCCAGTCTTGATCGACGACCTGTTGTGCCTCTGCTGTCGGTTGTGCCTGTGCTGTCGGTTGCGCCTGTGCTGTCGGTTGCGCCTGTGCTGTCGGTTGCGCCTGTTGAGCCTGGGCCGCGGCCGGTGAGGCGCTGAGCATCGCACTCAGCATCGCGGCGGCGGCTCCGTCTGCCATCGCAGCCCACGCACGGGGAGCAAGCGACATTCCCGCATCTCCGGACCACAAGCCCTCGAAATTGAATCGGTCGCGCAGCCGGGCTGTCAAGCCGCGTACTCGTATCCGGCGCTGCCCTCAGGCTATGCTGCGGCGGAGCGGTGGCTGATCGAGGATGGAGCGCATGAGGGCCGTGTTGTGCCGCGAATGGGGCGGTCCCGAAAGCCTGGTGCTGGAGGAGGTACCCAGCCGTCCGGTCGGGCCGCGCGACGTCCGCATCCGCGTGCGGGCGTGCGGCCTCAACTTTGCCGACACTCTGATGATCGCCGGCAAGTACCAGGTGAAGCCGGAGTTTCCGTTCACCCCCGGGCTCGAAGTTGCCGGCGAGGTGGTCGAAATCGGCGCCAAGGTCACGCCGCTGCGGGTCGGGCAGCGGGTGCTGGCGGTGCTACGTTTCGGCGGCGGCTATACCGAGGAGATCGTCGTCGATGCCGACACCGTGGTTGCGATCCCGGATGCGATGGATTTCGTCACCGCAGCGGGTTTTCCGGTCGCCTACGGCACCTCGCATTTTGCGCTGACCCATCGCGGCCATTTGCAGCGCGGCGAAACGCTGCTGGTGCTCGGGGCAGCCGGCGGGGTCGGGCTGACCGCGGTCGAGATCGGCAAGCAGCTCGGCGCCCGGGTCATCGCCGCCGCCGGCGGACCGGAAAAGCTGGCGGTCGCCCGCGAGCATGGCGCCGACGAGCTGATCGACTATACCGGCGAGAGCATCCGCGACCGCGTGAGGGAATTGACCGCCGGGCAGGGGGCGGATGTCGTCTTCGACCCGGTCGGCGGGGATGCCTTCGACCAAGCCCTGCGCGCGGTCAATTGGGAGGCGCGGATGCTGGTGATCGGCTTCGCCGCCGGCCGCATTCAGGCGGTCCCGGCCAATTTGATCCTGGTCAAGAACGTCTCGGTGATCGGCGTCGTATGGGGCGCGCAGGCAGCACGCGACCCGGTACTGGTCAGCCGCTATCTTGCCGAGCTGTTGGTGTGGTGGCAGGAAGGCCGGCTGAAGCCCCTGATTGCCCGCACCTTTCCGATCGCGGAGGTCGGCGCGGCGATGCAGGCCCTGCTGTCGCGCCGCTACGCCGGCAAGATCGTGCTCGAAACCTGACCCGCACCGGTTGTCACCCGCGGACTTGATCCGCGGGTCCCGGGATGCGCTTAGCCGATGGCCGGGTCAAGCCCGGCCATGACGAGGACGAATGTAATCCGATGCGCGCCCACCGCCTTAGCCGCCGCCGAACTCGACCCGGCCGGAGAGCCAGTCCTCGATCAGGCGGCGGGCAATCGAATCCAGGCGCGGCAGGCGGAAGCCGTCGTCATCGACATGCGCCCGCAGCCAGTCGCGCTCGAACCAGCGCGCATCCTGCAGCTCGCCATGGTCAACCGTTATGTCGCGCGACACCGCCTCGGCATGGAAGCCGAGCATGATGTTGGCCGGGAACGGCCAGGGCTGCGACGAGTGGTACCGCACCGTGCCGACCTCGATCGCCGTCTCCTCGCGCACCTCGCGGGCAACCGCCTGCTCCAGGCTCTCGCCGGGCTCGACGAAGCCTGCCAGCGTCGAATACATCCCCGGCGGGAATTGCTTCTGGCGACCGAGCAGCGCCCGCTCGCCGTCGATCGCAAGCATGATCACCGCCGGGTCGGTGCGCGGGAAATGCATCGCTGCGCAGGCCGGGTCGGTGCAGCGCCGGACATGTCCGGCCTCCTCGGCACGCGTCGGGCTGCCGCAAACGCCGCAGAAGCGGTGGCGCGAATGCCAGAACAGCATGGCCCGACTGAAGGCCAGAAGCGCACCCTCATGCCGGTTCAGCCGCGCCCCGACCTGGCGCAGATCGGCAAAGCGCAGCGGTACCTTGGCCATGCCGCTGGCGCCGGCGAGCGGCGAGCGCAGCACCTCGAGCGGGGCCTCGTGGCCCGACAGGTCGAGCGCGAAATGCGCCTTGTCGTCGATGACCCCTAGAAAGACCACGTCGCCGCGCGCCAGCACCTCCTCGGCCGCCTGTTGGCCGAGCAGCGCGGCGAACTCGGCGGCCGCCATCAGCCCGGCGGTTGGCTCGCCTCCTTCCAGCTCGATGACCAGATTTTGGGCCCGCCAGACCGGCACGTACACGCTCGCGGGGTCGGCCATGCGCTGGCGAATCCAGTCCGCGTCGCGGCGGCGCAGTCCGGCTCGTTCGAGACGGGGCGAAGCGTAGAAGTTGAGGGGCGGCATTCGCCGAGAGTGGCACGGCGCCGGATCGGCCAGCAAGGCAGTCGTCGTCTCAAGCCGGAGCACGGCGGGTCGCCAAGAACAGATAGACGTCGATCGCGGCAAAGATCGCGATCGGTGCAATGGCTCCCGCGATCCCATCGATGTCATAGCCGAAGCGGCTGCATACATAGAGCAGCACCAGCATGCTCTGCATCATGCCGGGGGCTCCTGCCGCCCGATATAACGAGCCGTGATGATAGCCGATCCAAAAGGCCCCCCGGGACGCGATCCACACCGCGGTTACCGCGAGGACGACGCGCATGGAGCGGCCGTTCGATGCGTAGAAGGCGAGGCCGAACACGCCGGGCACGAAGACCACCAGTTGTTCGAGCGTGTGCTGAAGATAACGCAGGTTGACCGTCATCCGCAGCGATTCGTATGGGGCAAGCGGATCGATTCCTGGCGAGTGCAGACGTTCGTGGGCCACCGCCTCGATGCCAGTCACAAAGCAGAACAATACGGCAAAGCAGCAGCATTGCAGGGCCACCATCAGCCGGGCGAGCGGCTCCTCCATGCCGGAAGGCGGCGGCACCAGGTAGAAGACGCCGAGCCACAGCGCGGCGAATGCCGGAAAGGCGGCGGCGATGACGAGCAGAATGGAGGACCTTTGGCGACGTACACCGGCATCAACCGGCAATGGCGAGGTCATCGTCTTTGCTCCCTGCCGCTGGGCTCGCGCGCGCCTACCCGATGCGATCTTGCCCCGGGTGCGGCGACAGCTGATATAGTGGCGCCGGGAGATCGTCGGCGGGCAGGCCTCTCGCCAACCCGGTCAGGTCCGGAAGGAAGCAGCCGTAACGAGTTGCGGCCTGGGTCGTCGCTCCGGTCTCCCACCCTTTATCTTTTCGCTCCTGGATGACCGAACCCGCGACCGCCTACCGCGTCCTCGCCCGCAAGTATCGGCCCGCGACATTCGCCGAGCTGATCGGGCAGGAGCCAATGGTCCGCACCCTGTCGAACGCGATCGCGACCGGGCGGATTGCGCATGCCTTCATCCTGACCGGGGTGCGGGGGGTCGGAAAGACGACCACGGCGCGGATCATCGCGCGCGCGCTGAACTGCGTCGGAGCGGACGGGACCGGCGGACCGACCATCCAGCCCTGCGGCGAGTGCGTCCATTGCCGGTCTATCGCCGAGGACCGCCATGTCGATGTGATCGAGATGGACGCCGCCTCGCGCACCGGGGTCGATGATATCCGCGACTTGACCGAAGGCGTGCGGTACCGCCCGGTATCGGCGCGGTACAAGGTCTACATCATCGACGAAGTCCACATGCTCTCGAAGAGCGCGTTCAACGCCTTGTTGAAAACCCTCGAAGAGCCGCCCCCCGACGTCAAATTCGTGTTCGCGACGACCGAAATCCAGAAGGTGCCGGCGACGGTGCTGTCGCGCTGCCAGCGCTTCTCGCTGCGCCGGGTGCCGGTGGAGCAGCTCGTCCCCCATTACCGGCGCGTCGCCGAGGCCGAGGGGGTTGCGGTCGAGCCGGCGGCGCTGGCGCTGATCGCACGCGCCGCCGACGGCTCGGTGCGCGACGGGCTGTCATTGCTCGACCAGGCGATCGCGCGCTCGTCCCTGGGCCATGAGGTCGAACCGTCGCGTGTCGATGAGGGCACGGTACGCGACATGCTCGGCATCGCCGACCGCGGCCGCGTCTTCGACCTCTTCGAGGCGGTTCTCAAAGGCGATGCCGCCGCCGCCCTCGACGGCATCAGCGGGTTGTATCGGGACGGCGCCGACCCGCTCTCGGTGATACAGGAGCTGCTCGAACTCAGCCATTTCGTGACCCGGCTGAAATTGGTCCAGGAGGCCGGCTCCGGCGACCCGCTGGCCGAAGGCGATCGCGAGCGCGCCCGACCGCTCGCCGCGTCTCTGTCGATTCCGGTTTTGGCGCGCTGCTGGCAGATGCTGCTGAAGGGCGTCGAGGAGGTGCAATCCGCGCCGGCCCCGATGCAGGCGGCGGAAATGGTCCTGGTGCGCCTCGCCTATGTCGCCGACCTGCCGCCCCCAGCCGAGCTGGTCCGCACGCTCGCGGAGCACGACGCCGGCAACACCGGCAGCGCGTTTCCGCGGGCTCTCGGCGCTACCGTCGTGGTCCCGACCGCGGCTCCCGCGCCCTTATCGGGGGAGAGGGTCGGGGGGAGGGGACGGCCGGCCGAGATGCCGCAGACACCCTCGCCCAACTCGCCGTTCCCCGGGCGAGCCACGCTCTCTCGCGAAACGGGAGAAGGTTTCGCCGTCGCCGCGGCCGCCGCGCCGCAAGTCGCGGCCGCCGAACTTTCCAGACCTCAGCTGCAGCCAGCGTCCCCAGGCGCAGCGGTCTACGACCCGATGCCGCAAAGCTTCGCGGAAGTCGTGGCACTGTTCGAGAGACGCCGCGAGCCGTTGATCCACACGCATCTGGTGTCGCATGTACATCTCGTCGCCTTCGAGCCCGGGCATATCGAGTTCCGGCCAGGGGACGACGCGCCGCGCGACCTCGCGAATCGCCTCGGTCAGCTGCTTGGGGAATGGACCGGGGCCCGCTGGGTCGTCGCGGTGTCGCAAGCCGAAGGCGCGCCGACCCTGCAGCAGGAGGCGAGGCGCCGCGACGGCGAGCTGCGGAACGAGGTGGCGGAGCATCCGTTGGTGCGGGCGGTGATGGACACCTTTCCCGGAGCTACGATTGCGGCGGTTCGCGAGCGCATCGTGCCGGGACCCGTGTCCGAGGCCGACGCGGAAGCGGATGCGGAGGACGGCACAAGCTCGGAAGAGGACGGACCATGAAAAATCTCGGCCAGCTGATGAAGCAGGCGCAGGAGATGCAATCCAAGATGACGGAGATGCAGGCGCAGCTGGAAGCCGTCGAAATGGCCGGCGCTTCGGGCGGCGGCATGGTGCAGCTGATCCTGAACGGCAAAGGGGATTTGAAGAAGGTCACGATCGACAAGGCACTGGTCGACCCCGCCGAGGTGGAGGTACTTGAGGACTTGATCGTCGCCGCCTTCGCCGACGCCCGGCAGAAGGTGGCGGCCCATACCGAGGCCGAGATGAAGAAGCTGACCGGCGGCCTCGCCCTTCCGGGCGGCCTAAAGCTGCCGTTCTGACAGCCGGGGCTGCGCCCCGTTTACCTCGGTACGGCACGGTAGCTGAACCAGCGCGGCGTTGCCGACGAAGAGCTTGCGAGGGCTTGGCCTGCGACTTTCTGTCGAAGCCGTCTCTCAACGCGCGGCATCTCTGGACGCCAGCGGTCGCATCGTGGAATCGTCGGGCATGACGCGTCGTTCTACCGCTCTGTTGCTGATCGCCGCGGGGCTGCTGCTCGCGGCCGCGCCGCTTTCGCCCCCGACCGCTGCGGACGAGCCGGACCGTATCGACATGCGGATCGAGATGTATGCAGTTGCCGGTCTGCACGTCATGACGATCCGAGAAGGCTCGAACGAGAGCGGCGACCGCTACGAGCTGTCGATGGAGATGCAATCGCGCGGCCTCGCCGATCTTTTCACGGATATATCGAGCCGCTCGGTCGCGCAGGGTCGTATCGTGAAGGAGCGGCTGGTCCCGGAGAGCTTGCGCAGCGACACCAAGCGCAACGGCAGCGAGCGGCATACGCGGGCGACCTACGGCCCCGATGGCGCGTTGTCCGGGGAGGTGACGCCCCCCTTTGCCGAACCGCGGACCCCGGTCAAGCCCGAGCAGCTCCGCGGCACGATTGACGAGCTGACCGCCTATTACCAGCTCGAACGCCAGCTGGCGCGCACCGGCTCGTGCGCCTCCCTGCAGCGGGTGTTCGACGGTTTCCGTCGCTATGATCTCGTCTTCGCCGATCTCGCGCCCGAGGTGCTGAAGGCGGACGCGGAGCATCGCTATGCCGGCCCGACCGAGGTCTGCGAGGTCACCCGCAACAAGATTGGCGGTTTTCCGGTCAGCGGTCAGGCGGAGGAACTCGCCGCCGGCCGGATGTGGTTCGCCAGGCTGCTGCCCGGTCCCTTCATGGTACCGGTCAAGATGGAATTCGATACCGAACTCGGAATCGTGACCGGCTATCTTGCCGAGCTGCGCGGCCGCGGCGTCAATCTCGCATTGACGGAGTGATCCCGAGCCGCTGCAGCGTCGGCGGCAGATCCGCGAAATCATCGAGGACCGCGTCGGCGCCGAGCGTGCCCGGGTCGACACGCGCATAGCCGTAGCGCATCAGGATCAGCGGCAGGCCGGCGGCATGAGCCGCCGCGGCATCGTTCTCGGCGTCGCCGACCATTGCCGCTGACTGGGTGCCCCCGCCAAGTTCCTTGATAAGTCCGAGAAGATGGCCCGGATCAGGCTTCCTGACGGCAAACCGGTCGCCCCCGGCGATCCCGTCGAAGAGCCGCAACAGATCTAAGCCGCGCAGCACGGTCAGCGTCGGGCCCTGCAATTTGTTGGTGCAGACGGCAGTGCGATAGCCCATCCGGCGCAACGTCTCCAGCGTCTCATGGACATGCGGATAGGGGTGCGTCAGGCGCGTCGCGTTGGCCTCGTAAACCGCGACATAACGCGGCAGGGCTTGCTGCGCCGCGGCCGGATCGAGGCCGCGCGCCGCGAAGCCCCGCGCCACCAACGCCGGCATGCCGTCGCCGACCATCGGCTGGACCTCGGAAGGCAGCAGCGGCGGCCGGCCGTATTCGCTCAGCACCTCGTTCAGCGCGGCGCAGAGATCGGGCACGCTGTCGATCAGAGTGCCGTCAAGGTCGAACAGGAGCAGAGAGCCTTCCATATGTCCAAGTCTGAGCCGCGCGTTCATAGTCGGTAACAATAAGTGTATTGGATAGACAGCCGGCTTTGTGCGAATTTCGGGTCTGGTTTATTGTAACATCTTGCGCATGACCGAGCCGCCATTTGCTGCCGTTGTTCTCGCCGCGGGTGCCGGAACCCGGATGAAATCGGCGCTGCCCAAGGTCATGCATCAAATCGCCGGGCGGCCTTTGATCGCGCATCTGCTGGACGCTCTCGGGCCGTTGCAGCCGGCGGTGACTACAGTCGTACTGGGGCGCGACATGCGCGCCGTCGCGCCGATTGTGGCGCCAGCCCGAACCGTCGTGCAGCATCCGCCGCGCGGAACCGGCGATGCGGTGCGGGCGGCGCGGCCGGCGTTGGCCGAATGTTTGGCGCCGCATGGCGATGTCACGGATGTTTTGGTGCTGTACGGCGACACGCCGCTGCTGCAAACCGAGACCTTGGCGCGGCTGCTGGCCGAACGCCGCCGTGCACCGACCGCCGCGGTAGCCGTCGGCGGGATGCGCCCGGCCGATCCCGGCGATTACGGGCGGCTGGTTCTCGATTCGCGGGGAGAGCTCGAGGCGATCGTCGAGGCCAAGGACGCCAACCCGGCACAGCGCGCCATTGGGTTGTGCAATGGCGGCATCATGGCGATCGACGCCGGCTTGCTGTTCGAGCTGCTCGATGCGCTCGACAGCAACAATGCGAAGAAGGAGTTCTATCTGACCGACATCGTCGCGCTCGCGCGCGGCAAGGGATTCTCGTGCCGGGTGGCCGAGTTGCCGACTGAGGAGCTGGCCGGGATCAACACCCGGGCGGAGCTCGCCGCCGCCGAGGCGGCGATGCAGATGCGGCTGCGCCGCCGCGCGATGGCGGACGGCGCGACCTTGATCGCGCCGGATACGGTTTTCCTGAGCGCCGATACCCGCTTTGGTCGCGACGTCGTCGTCGAGCCCAATGTCGTCTTCGGCCCGGGGGTCGCGGTCGGCGACAACGCCCGCATTCGCGCCTTCTCGCATCTCGAAGGGGCCCGGATCGGCGAGGGGGCCATCGTCGGGCCGTTCGCCCGGCTGCGACCCGGCGCGGTGCTCGATCAGGGCGTGCATGTCGGCAATTTCGTCGAGGTCAAGGCCAGCCGGCTCGGCGCCGGCGTCAAGGCCAGTCATCTCAGTTATCTCGGCGACAGCGAGATCGGAGCGGGCAGCAATATCGGCGCCGGCACGATCACCTGCAATTACGACGGCTTCAACAAATCGCGCACCCATATCGGCGAGAATGTCTTCGTGGGCTCGAACACCGCGCTCGTGGCGCCGGTATCGGTCGGCGACGGTGCAATTGTTGCCGCCGGCAGCGTGGTCACCCGCGACGTCGCGGCAAACGCGCTGACCCTGGGCCGCGGTCGCCAGGTCGACAAGCCCGGGCGCGCCGCCGAGATCCGCTCGCGGCGCAAGGAGAACTTGTAATGTGCGGCATTGTCGGCATCATCTCCAATCAGCCCGTAGCGCCGGCGCTGATCGAGGGGCTGCGGCGGCTGGAATATCGCGGCTACGATTCGGCCGGGATCGCTACCCTCGTCGAGGGCCGCATCGAACGCAGGCGCGCCGAGGGCAAGCTCGCCAATCTCGCCCGGCGGATCGAGCGCGAGCCGGTGCGGGGCACGATCGGCATCGGCCACACGCGCTGGGCAACGCACGGGCTGCCGACCGAAACCAACGCTCATCCGATCGCGACCGACCGAGTGGCCGTCGTCCATAACGGCATCATCGAGAATTTCCAAAGCTTGCGGCGGGAACTGACCGCTCTCGGCTACGAGTTCCGCACCGATACCGATACCGAGGCGGTGGCGATCCTCGCCACCCACTTTCTGCGGCAGGGTCTGGCGCCCTCGGCTGCGGTCGCCCGCACGCTGCAGCGGCTGGAAGGCGCCTTCGCATTGGTCTTCCTGTTCGCCGGCGAACACGATCTGCTGATCTGTGCCCGCCGCGGCAGCCCGCTGGCGCTCGGCTATGGCGAGGGCGAGATGTTCGTCGGCTCCGACGCGCTGGCGCTGGCACCGCTGACCCGCCGCATCACCTATCTCGACGAAGGCGATTGGGCCGTCATCACCTCGGCCGGGGTGACGATCTTCGACCGCGACAGCAAGCAGGTGGTACGCGAGATCCGCGAAACCGCGCAGTCCGGCGCGCTGATCGGAAAGGGCAATTACCGCCATTTCATGCAGAAGGAGATCTTCGAACAGCCCGCGGTGATCGGCGACACGCTGCACGCGCTGCTGCACCCGACGACCCGCACCGTGCACCTGCCAGAGCTGCCGTGGCCATTGGGGGACCTGAGCAAGATCACGATCGTAGCCTGCGGCACCGCGTATTTTGCCGGGCTGGTCGCGAAGTACTGGCTCGAACGCATCGCCCGCATCCCGGTCGAAACCGATATCGCCTCGGAATTCCGCTATCGCGCCGCGGCCATGCCCCGGGACGGCGCCGCGATCGTGATCTCGCAATCGGGCGAAACCGCCGACACCTTGGCGGCGCTGCGCTATTGCCGCGAGCAGGGCCAGAAGATCATCGCAATCGTCAACCAGCCGGAGAGCTCGATCGCTCGCGAAGCCGACATCGTGCTGCCGACCCTGGCCGGTCCGGAGATCGGCGTCGCCTCGACCAAGGCGTTCACGACGCAGCTCGCGGTGCTGGCGGTGTTGACGGTGGCGCTCGCCCGCGCCCGCGGTACCATCGATGCCGCGGAGGAGGCAGCGCTTGCCCGCCATTTGACCGAGACACCGTCCCGCGCCGCCGATGTACTGAACCACGACGAGCGCATCCAGCAGATCGCGGGCGAGGTCGCGCTCGCCCGCGACGTGCTCTATCTCGGTCGCGGCAGCTCCTATCCGATCGCGCTCGAAGGCGCGCTAAAGCTCAAGGAGATCTCCTACATTCATGCCGAGGGTTATGCCGCCGGCGAGATGAAGCACGGCCCGATCGCGCTGATCGACGAGTCGGTGCCGGTCATCGTGCTGGCGCCTCCTGACGATCTGTTCGAGAAGACGCTGTCCAATATCGAGGAGGTCATGGCGCGGGGTGGCCGCGTCATCATGATCTCGGACAAGGCCGGGGTCGCCCGCCTGGAAGGCCGCTGCGCCTTCGGCATCGCCGTGCCGAGCTGCGATTCTTTCGTCGCTCCGCTGCTTTACGCGATTCCGATCCAGCTGCTGGCCTACCACACCGCCGTGCTCAAGGGTACCGACGTCGACCAGCCGCGAAATCTGGCGAAAAGCGTTACCGTGGAATAATCAACACGCCGGCGGGTCCGGTGTCGCGCCCGATGCCGGCCTGTTGCCGAATCCGCTCCGTCCGTTAGCCCGTTCACGGCCGCTTCGGCCGGCACTCGCAGCCGCGCGGCGAGTTGCGGGGTTGCAGCAGGTCGGCGGCTCGGTGTGCTCCACCGGAACGACCGCTTAAGCGGTCGTGTGCTCGCGGACGCTCGCCACCAACAGCCACGCGATGCCGTAAGCCAACAGGCAGCTCGCTGCGACCATGGCGAACGAGATCACGCGTTTCGGGTAGAGCGGGTAATCCGCAAGGTTAGGCTGCGCGATCGTTTCGAGATAGAGCTGTTGCCGCTGGGCCTCGAGCCGGGCTGACTCGAGCGAGGCAAAGGCGGAGGCCAGGGTCTTCTGGGCGAGCTCGCGATCGAGATTGAGCCGTTCGTATTCGGTCAACGCGGCCGCCACCGAGTTGTTGTCGCCGGTGATCTTCGCCCGCTCGTCCTCGATCAGCTTGTCAAGCGAGGCGATCCGGGTCTTGATCAGCGGGATTTGCGGGCTGTTCGGCGAATTTTTGCTCAGTTCCGACAGCTGCGCCTTCGCATTGGCCTGCTGCGTGTTCAGCTGAGCCAGAAGCTCGAGCGGACCGGCCGACGCCGATTTCGGATCGAGCATGTTTTCCTTCATGCGATAGGCGGTCAGTTCGGTCTGAATCTTCGCAAGATGCTGTTGGGTGTCGGAGACCTCGCGCTGAAATGTCGACAGGGCATCGGACCGGGCGCGCTCATTGAGCTGGTTGATAAGCTGCTCGCTGAATGACAGCAGCGACTGCGCCACCATCTGGGCGTCTTCGGGGCGGTAGGCCTTGACCTGCAGCGTGCTGACCCCGGTGCTGCTGTCGGTCTCGACCGAGACGAAGCGCGAATAGGTCTTGTACAGCGCCTCGAAATCGTCGCGCCAATAGAACGCGCCGGGGAACCGCGAAATGATGTCGCCTTCCGGTCGGTTGAATACCGCGCGCAGATCGTCGGCCTGCTCGAGTTTGCGGACGGCATCGCGCGACCGGATGAACTCCTGCACGGTCGCCTCGTCGCCGTTGCCGGCGGCGCCGCCGGCCTCGAGCAATGCGGCCATGCCGGATACCGGTGCTTTGGCCGGCCCGCGGACGATGAACTTAGCCTCGGTCAGGTACATGTCGGAAGCGATCGCGAAGTAGTATACCCCGGCGATCAGGGTAGGCACGCCGACGATTGCCCAGAACCAAATGTTCAAGGACGCCAACAGCCGGCGCAGAGCCCCGGGGCTTCGGGGTCCGACAACAACATCGGCGCCGATCGGGCTGGCGACGGCGCGGGCGCGACGAAACGGCAAGAACTCAGCCATGAGCTACTTTCCGACAGTCCTTAATGATGGAACCAGCCTTAATGATGGAACCAGCCCTTCGTGTCGAGGATAAGGCAACCCGGGGCACCGGTCGATACCCCGGAGGACGGCCGCTTGCACGCTGATGTAGTCACGAACCGGCGTCATGCAAATTCCTGATGCCGCGCCGGGCCGAAACGCTCAGCCGATCGCGATGGCTGCATCCTGCTGCGACCCGTTCCCCGGCTTCAATCGCGCCAGCAGCTGCGCCGTGAAATGAGCCAGGTCGCCACCGCCGAACAAATATCCGGCAATGCCGGCCGCCGCGGCGGCGGCGATATCGCTGTCCTTGTCGCCGATGATAAAGCTGCGGGAACTGTCCACCGGCCACCAACGCAACAGGTCCAGGATCATCCCGGGCGCCGGTTTCCTCCAGTCGCTGATGCGACGATAAGTCTCGCAAGGCGCTTCCGGGTGATAGGGGCAGTATCGGAAATCGTCGACATGCGCACCCTCGGCCGCAAGCTCGGCGGCGAGATGCGCATGCAGATGCTGCACATCGGCCTCGGAATAGAACCCGCGCGCCACTCCGGACTGGTTGGTCACCACGAACACGAACATACCGGCTTCATTCAACAGGCGCACCGCGGCGCGGGCCCCGTCAATCCAGCGGAACCGGCCTATTGAACCGACATGCCCATCATCATGGTTCAGCACGCCGTCGCGATCGAGGAAGGCGGCAGGCCGCCGTCTGCGCTCCGGGATTTCGATCTGCGCGCGGGCAAACGCCTCGGGCACGCCGATATCCATGAAATAGCCGGCAAACGCCTCACCGAGCAGCCGGCCGGCGGCGGCGAGGCGGGGGAAGGTTTCCTCTTCGAGCGAGCTTTGCCGTCCAAGCCCGTCAAGGATCTCGCGCCGCAGCACATAAATCCCGCCGCTGACCAGGCCCGGCCCGGCCCGATCGGGGCGTGCCGAGAACGCGGTCACACGGTCGCCGTTCATCTGTACGACGCCATAGCGCCCGGCATCCGCCAGCCGGCGCAGCGCCATTACCGCGATTGCCGCAGGGTTCTGGTCGGATTTCCGCGCCAGCCCGAGCAGATTGATGTCGAACCAGGAATCCCCGTTCAGCAGAAAGAACCGAGGGTCGAGCCGATCGCGCGCATGCCATAGCGCGCCGCCCGTCCCGGCACGTTCGGGCTCAATCGACACCTCGATGTCGAGACCGAAGCGGGCCCTCAGCGGCGTTGCCGTCGCGTAATCGACGAGCTGCGCCGCTTCAAACCCGGCGAGCAGCAATATCCGCCTGATCCCGTGTCGGCCCAGTTCGAACAGCAAAACGTCCAGAAAAGGCAGCCCGCCGACTTCGAGCAGCGGCTTCGGCCGATTTGCGGTCATAGCGCCGAGGCGGGTGCCCAGGCCGCCGCACAATATTGCCGCCTGACCGATCATCCCGCGTCATTCGGCGGCGGCGCCGTATCCTCGCGACGCCTCGGCGCGCGGGAACAGCCGCGCCTCGACCAGACCGCAGACGATGTGCCCGGCGGTGATGTGCAATTGCTGGATCAGCGGCGTCGAATCGCTCGGGACCCGCAGGCAGGTATCGCACAACGCCCGCATGTCGCCGCCGCTCTTCCCGGTAAAGCCGATCACCGAAAGCCGGTTGCGCCGGGCTGCCTCGATCGCCAGGACGATATTCTTCGATCGCCCAGAGGTCGAGATCGCGATCAGCACGTCGCCGGCGCGGCCCAGGCCGAGGACCTGGCGCTCGAACACCCGCTCATAGCCGTAATCGTTGCCGATCGCGGTCAGCACCGAGGTATCCGTGGTCAGGGCGATGGCCGCCGCCGGAGGGCGGTCGTAATTCAGCCGCGACAGGAACTCGCCGGCAATATGCTGAGCATCGCCCGCGCTGCCGCCATTGCCGGCCAGCAACAGCTTGCCGCCGGCGGCCAGCGCTTCGGTCACGCGATCGGCAATCGCCTCGATCGCCGCCACAAAAGCGGGATCGTCCAGGGCGGCCTGGACCGTGTCGCGCGACACGGCAAGATACTCGCGAATCTCGTTTACCGCCGCTGTTGGCATACGTCAGACTCCGTTCATCGATCGCTGCCGGGGCGTCGCCTGGCGCGATCACCGGCCATTGCTTCCCGGCGCCGCAGCCCCGATGACAGCCCTCTGTGCGGCAACCTGCATACCAAGCAGGCACGAATTTGTCGAGGGAGCCAGCGAAAGCGCAAAACGTTAGGATCCGGTTCAGGCTCGATCGCGGTGCGCCGAATGCGCCGGCTTGCGTTGCCGCTCGGTGCCGCGCATTTTTTGAACACCCGCTGACGAATGTGAATCGGAAGCCTGCGGGTCAGGAGGGTTTGTCTCCATTGGACACCGTGTTGTCGCCGACTGCCCCGCGCGGCCCGGCCGCTACGGCGCCGCCCGGTGCTCGCCGGCTGCTGCGGGTGAGGGTTGGCAGCAGCGGACTAGGCAGGGATGCCCTGGCGGCGCTGTTGCCCGAATTCGAGATCGCACCGTGGCGGCGGGGCGACGGTGGTGGCACCGCTGCGATTTGGCGTGAGGCGGAGTCTGTGGGCCGGGCTTGCCGAGCGCAGGCGGCGGGTGACCGAGTGCAGGTTGTGCTTGGCCCGGGCCTGCTGCGGCCGTTTCCCGGGGCGCCCAGGGCTGCCGCCGGGCTCAGCGCGGTTGCGAAGGCGATCTCCGGGCCGCAGTCGCCGGCCGATGGGCTTGATCCCGGGCGGCTGCTGGGCGGCCGTGGCTGGGAGTCGCCGGCATTGCTCGAACGCGCCGCCGCGTCCCGCGGCGTGCTCGTGGCGAACCGGCTGGGGGGTCCATGGTGGGCGGACGCGCCGATGCGCGAGGCCGGCGGGAGCCGCCGCGTGCTGGTCGCGTTTGACCACGGGACGAATGGCTCCGCCATGCTGTCGGACGCCATCGAGGCAGCCTTTGTGGAACATCCGGCATCCGCGATCACGGTGCTGGCGCCTGCGCCGCGTCGCCGCGCCAATTCGCTACGCAGCGCGCTCGCTGCCGCCGGGGCGCGCGGCTGCCGCGTCCTCACCGGGACGGTCGCGCCCTGGAGCCTGCTCGACAGCGCCGAGATCGTCTATGCCGCAGGCGGTGAAAGCGGGTTTCTGGGTTTGCTCGCCGGCCGCGAGGTGCGCTGCTTCGGTGCGTCGTTCTATTCCGGCTGGGGCGTCACCCGAGATCTGCCCGGGGTGCCGCAGCAGCCGTTCCGCCGCACGATCGACGAGATCTTCGCCGGCAGCTGCCTGCTGGCGACCCGCTACCTCGATCCTTATCACGTCACGGCCGGCACATTCGAGGACGCGCTGGCCCTGCTGGCGGACTGGCGGCGGATCGAGGGCGCCAATCGCCGGATCGCGGTGTGCGTCGGCATGTCGTTCTGGAAGCGGCGGCGGATCGCCGATTTCCTGCACTCGACTCGGGGCACCCCGGCTTTCCGGCGAACCGCGTCTGGCGCGGTCGCCGCCGCCGCAGCGGCGATGCGCACCGACCCCACCCGGCGAGCGATCGCGGCGTGGTCGTCGCGGATGCCGGCCGGGCTTACTGAGCTGACCAAGCGCGCCGGCATTCCGCTGCTCCGGGTCGAGGACGGCTTCATCCGCTCGGTCGGGCTCGGCTCCGATTTCCTGCCTGCGGCATCGGTGGTGATCGACGCAACGGGAATGTACTTCGACCCGCGCGGGCCGAGCGATCTCGAAAACCTGCTGTGCGAAACCGAATTCGACGCTGCTCTGGTTGAGCGTGCGCGGCGGCTGATCGACGTCCTCGTCGCGCGGGGGATCACCAAATACAATCTCGGCCGGCGCGATCCGGATGGCGCTGCAGCCGCGGTCTGGCGGGCTCCGAGCGGAGTGCGGCGCGTGCTGGTGCCGGGGCAGGTCGAGGACGATCTGTCGGTGGTGTTCGGCGGCGGCGGGATCCGCGACAACCTGACCCTGCTCGGCCGCGTGCGGGCCGCCAACCCCGACGCCTTTATCGCCTACAAGCCGCATCCCGACGTCGAGGCGGGGCACCGCAAGGGCAGGGTTGCGGACCATCTGGTGCGGCAATTCGCCGATATGGTGATCCGCGACGTTCCGACCGCGGCTTTGCTCGGCGAGGTCGACGAACTGCATACCCTGACGTCGCTGGCCGGGTTCGAGGCCTTGCTGCGCGGCCTGCGGGTCGTCGTTTATGGCCGGCCGTTTTACGCCGGATGGGGACTGACGGAAGATGTTATCGCGATCGATCGCGGCCGGCATTTATCGCTCGGCGAACTGGTCGCCGGCGCGCTGATCCTCTACCCGCGATATCTCGATCCGGCAACCCGGCTGCCTTGCGGGCCGGAGATCGTGATCGAGCGATTGGCGAACCCGGAGCTGTGGCGGCCCGGCCCGCTGGTCCGCGCCCGGCGGCGACAAGGCGCTCTGACCCGCAAGCTTGGCGAGCTTTTCGCGCGGCCGAAGCTCGCCGGCGACGCGCCGTGAGGCGGCAATCGAACACGGCGGAATGCGCGCGCCCTTTCGGAACATCCTGATCACCGGCGCCTCGAGCGGGCTCGGCGCGGCGTTGGCGCGGGCCTATGCGGGGCCCGGGGTCATGCTGGCGTTGAGCGGGCGCGACCGCGGCCGGCTGGCCATGACGGCAACCGCCTGCACGGCGGCCGGCGCGGAGGTCGAGAGCGCCGTGCTCGACGTTGCGGACCGCGCGGGGATGGCCGATTGGGTGCAGGGTTTCGACCGCCGCCATCCGGTCGAACTGGTCGTGGCGAACGCCGGAATCTCGGCCGGGACCGCGTCGGACAGCCCCTCCGAAGGGGTCGAGATCACGACCCGGCAGATCGCCGTCAACCTGCTCGGCACCGTCCATACCATCGAGCCGCTGCTGCCGGCGATGTGCGGACGGCGCGCCGGGCAGGTCGCGATCGTGTCGTCGATCGCGGGCCTGCGCGGATTGCCCTACAGCCCGGGCTACTGCGCGAGCAAGGCCGGGGTGCGCGCCTATGCCGAGGCGCTGCGGCCGCGTTTGGCGGCCTACAATGTCGGCGTGACCGCAATCTGCCCCGGGTTCTTTGCCTCGCCGATGACCGATCGTTGGGACGGACCGACCCCGTTCCTGTTCAGCGGCGAGAAGGCGGCGCGCCGGGTCAAACGCGGCATCGACCGCGGATGGCGGCGAGTCGAGTTCCCGCTGCCCTTGGTGCTCGGGATGCGGTTTTGCGACGTCGCACCCGCCGCGATCGGCGATGCGATCCTGAAGCGCTTCCATTTCCGTATTCGCTCGACGTGAGCGGCTTATTGATGTGGCCCTTGCTTCAGAGCGGGGCCGGGCTCGCCATGGCCCTTGCCGCCTGGCTGCTGCCCCGCCGGATCGCACGGGCGCAAACGCGATGGCGGCCGATGCTGGTCGACGCGGCCCCGATGGCAGCGGGCGCCGCGTTGCTGGTTCTGGCCACCGGGCGGCCGTTATTCGCCGGCCTTGTGCTGCTGGCCCTCGGCGCCGGGTTTGCCCTCGCCGATCAGACGATGCGTGACACCTTGCGCGAGCCGGTGGTGTTTTCCGAAGCCGTCGAGCTGCCGCAGGTTTTCACCCACCCGCATCTTTACCTGCCGTTTGCCGGCCCCGGGCTGGTGATCGGCGGTGCGGCGCTCGCGGTGGCCGCCGCGGTAGGGCTCTTATTCCTCGAACCGGCGGTAACGGTGCCGCGGCCCGGGACGGCATTGCTGTGTTTGGCGGTGCTGGCGCTCACGATTGCCGCGCTGGCGCGCCGGCCCGGACTCGAACTCGCGGCGGCAGCGCTGAGACGGTTGCGGCCAAGCGGCGAGCCTTTCACCGATGCCAGCGCGCTTGGCCCGTTCGCGATGCTGTTGGTGCATTGGGTCCTCGCGCGGGCCGAGCGCCCCGGTCGCCGGGCCGCGCTGGCGATGCCGGCGGCGCTGCATCCGGCGGAGCCGGCGCGGCCGCTGATCCTCGTGCAATGCGAATCCTTTTTCGACGCGCGCCGGATGGCGCCGGCGCTGCTGCGCGACTTCCTGCCGGCCTATGACGAGGCCTGCCGCTCGGCGGCGATGTTCGGGCGGATCGAAGTGCCGGCCTGGGGCGCGAACACGATGCGCGCCGAATTCGGGGTGCTCAGCGGGATTCCCGATGAGGCGCTCGGCTACGACCGTTTCAACCCGTATTACGCGTTCGCCCGGCAGCCGGTCCCGTCGCAGGTCTGGCGGTTGCGGCAGGCCGGGTATCGCACGATCTGCCTCCATCCGTTCGACGGCCGCTTCTTCCGCCGCGACTTGGCGATGCCGGGGCTGGGTTTCGGGCGGTTTCTCGACCGCGCCACCCTGGGCGGCTCGCGAGTGCCGCCCTATTGCTCGGACCCGGAGCTGGCCGAGCACATCCTGCAGGTGCTCGACGCCGAAGGACCGCGCACCTTGATCTTCGCGATCACGATGGGCAATCACGGCCCCTGGCTCGAGGCCGGTCCGCCGATCGCGCCGGAACTGAACGACCTGGTTGACGGATTGGAGCTCCCCGCCGGCGGGCTACGGCGCTATCTCGACGGGCTGCGGCGGTCCGACATGATGCTGCGGGCGCTGATGGACGGGTTGCGCGAGCGGCGCAGCCGGGCCGTGCTCGCCTTTTACGGCGACCATCTGCCGAGCCTGGGCGGCGCCTTTGCCCATTTCGGTTTCGACGAGCCGCACAGCGATTATGTCGTGTGGCCCGGAGATGATCTGCCGCCGCGCCGCCGCGACCTGCCGGCCCATGATCTGGCGCGAATCATCCTCGACGAACTGCTGGCCGAGCCCGCCGCCGCACTCCGGCCCGCAATGCTGCCGGTGGACCCGCGTTGAGCCGAGACGAGCTGGGGCCTGTCGTCCGCGTGACATCACATCCCGCCGCCTTCTCCGGCAGCGGTCGCAAAATAAAGCCGGGGGTCGGCGGCGCGCACCCGCGCTTCGGGCAGCCCGAGCTCACGGCGGACGATATTGGTGCCTTCGACCAGCGCCACGCATTTGTAGTAGGCGATGCGGCGGCTGAGCCCCTCGCGGCCGAAGCCGCAATCGGTGGTGATCACCAGCCGCTCGGGCGGAATGTATTCGAGCGCCTTGCGGATCAGATTGGCGACGTGCTCGGGCGGCTCGACCACGGTGTTGCAATGATTGACGACGCCGATTCCGATTTTCTTGTTTGTCGGGTATTCCGCGAACAAGGGCAGGTCGCGGCCGTCGCTGCTGGCGCATTCGAAGGTGATGACGTCGGCGTTGAGCTGCAACAGGTGGGGCAGGGCGCGCTCGTAGCTCGGCACCTCCCAGTACACGCGCTGCTGGTTCGGGTTGCCCCAGCAGGTATGCACCCAGATTTCGGCCTCGACCCCGGCCAGCTGGCGGTTGAAGGCTTCGGTCTGGAACGCAAGATCAGCCTCGCTGCACTCGGCCAGCGTGGTCATGCCGTGATGCCGCGGCTCCTCGACCTGGATGACCGGGCACCCTGCCGCTGCCAGTTCGCGAAACTCGGCGTTCATGATGTCGCACAGATCGAGGATCAGGGCCTGATCATCGTGATAGTGCTGATCCCACAGCATGCTCGCGAGCGCCGGCGCGCAGATCGCGCCGAATTTGACCGGGCGGTCGGTCAGGCGCTGCGCGATCTGCCACAGCGCGGCGTATTCGAGCGGCCCGCGCGTCAGCTTTTCGGTCACCACGCCGGGCTGATAGGCCTCCTGCACCTCCCACAGGATCTTGCCCGGCCGCAGCCCGTGCCGCTGCATCCAGCCGCGCGAGGTATTGCGATGGCCGTGAATGCCGCCGAGCCGCTCGATCGGGTAGAAGAACCATGACTTGCCGCCGACCGCGAGGTCGAAGCGGCTGTCGCCATCGGTGACGATGTCGAGACCGGCGGCCTCCTGGGCGTTGATGATGGCGGCAACCGCGTCGAGATACTGCTCGCGGAACAGCGAGTCGCCCATCGCGGTCGTGAAGGAGCGGCCGCCGAGGCTGACATCGTACCAGAGCGGGCGCGGATAAGAGCCGGTGATCGCGGTCGGCATGACCAAATCGCGCGTCGTCGTCAGCATGGTTGCCCTCCCGTCGCCGCCCTGTTGCGGCCGCGCCGGCTGCGATGATCGCCGAGCCGCACC
>Ga0213875_10000262_pt1 | contig 52661 bp, 46 predicted proteins | sample BarmaccomBMRX_R8_FD_160105 | JGI IMG/M metagenome (GOLD analysis project Ga0213875, IMG submission 160105) | Root-associated microbial communities from Barbacenia macrantha in rupestrian grasslands, the National Park of Serra do Cipo, Brazil - RX_R8 | ecosystem: Host-associated > Plants > Roots...
CCGTCCACCGGCTTCGCCGGCTTCGATGGCGAAGGCACGAGCTACTCGGCCCAGGGTCTGACCGCGGCCGGCCTGAGCCCGGGGGCCACCGTCAGCGCCGGCGGCCACACCTTCACCTGGCCCAGCGTCGCCTCGGCCCAGCCCGACAACACGATGGCCGAAGGCCAGACGATCACGGTCCCGGCCAGCGCGGCCAGCGGAGGCAGCCTCGGCGTGCTGGCCGCGGCCAACAACGCGACCGAGACCGGCACCGGCACCGTCTACTACACCGACGGCTCGACCTCCACGTTCACGCTGTCGGTCGGCAACTTCTGGTACCCGGCCGGCCAGAACGGCAACCCGGCCAGCACCCAGGTCGCGTCGGTCAACTACGCCAACTACCCGACCGGCTCCTCCGGCCACACGATCTACGTGTTCGAGCAGAACATCCCGCTCACCGCGGGCAGGACCGCCGAGGCGGTGACGCTGCCCAGCCTCGGCAGCGTCACCGGCTACAACGCCGCCCTGCACATCTTCGCGCTCAGCTCCGGCTGAGGTCTCCCTCTTTATCTCCCGTGACCGGACAGCTCCCCGCCGTACTCCGGTCCCCGCTCCGGTACCGGTCCCGCTCACCGCTTCGCACCGCGCGCTGATCACCTCGCCGCGGCGTCCTCCCACGGATTCAAGATCCCGACCCCGGACCGAGCGAAGTCGGCCGTGTTCCGGGTGACCACGGTCCAGCCCCTGACCAGGGCGGTGGCGGCCAGCAGCGCATCGATCGGAGGCAGCGTCGCGGCCGCGTTGATTCGTCCCCAGCGCTCGGCGATCTCGACATCAACCGCCACGATGCGATCCTGGTAGAACAAGCGCAGGGCGGCCAGCCACCGCTCGATGCCCCTGGCTCGCACCTCGTCTTTGCGCTGAAGCCGTTCGATGCCGCGACGAATTTCACCGACGGTCAGACAGCTCATGTACAGCTTCTCCTGCGGCGCTGCCTCGAACCAGTCGGTGACCCGCGGATCGGGCTTCCGCTTGTGCAACTCGGACAGGGTGCTGGTGTCCAGCAGGTAGCTCACGGCATGGTCACTCTGCGTCCGACCAGTCGATTTCACGCGGCTGGTCTTCAGAGCCGCTCAGGTCGAGGTCGTCCCACGGCGGGCCGGACCGGAGAAACTCCTTGAAGTCCGGCACCTCGTCGGTCAGCTTGTGGAACTCGGTGGCCTCGATGATCACCGCAATCTCTTCCCCGTGCCGGGTGATGATCTGCGGGCCATCCGTCTGGGCATGGCGTAGCACCTCGCTGAATCGCTGCTTGGCCTCTTGGACCTGCCATCGCGTGTCATGTCGTTCGGCGCTCATATCTAGACAGACTAGACATACTTCAGGCTGTCGGCAAACCGGACCCGCCCCCTCTGTCGGCCGCCTCACCGGGTGTGGTTACCTAAGACCACAGGAACGTCTGGTTCAAGGCTGAAGGCCCGAGGCTCAAGGAGCGTGGGCGTGCGCACGTGGATCGAGGGCTGGCCGGTCTACCGGCAGCTGACCGGCCAGGACAAGCTCGGCCTGGGCGCCGCGACCAAGAGCGGTGCGACCAGCGCGCGTCAGGCCCGGACCGAGACCGCCGAAAAGGTGGTCAAGTCGGTCTGCCCGTACTGCGCGGTCGGCTGCGGCCAGAAGGTCTACGTCCAGGGCGGCCAGGTCACCCAGATCGAGGGCGACCCCGACTCGCCGGTCAGCCGCGGCCGCCTGTGCCCCAAGGGCTCGGCCAGCCTGCAGCTCACCACCGGCGACGCCCGCGAGTACCAGATCCTGTACCGGCGCCCGCACGGTACCGAGTGGGAACCGCTCGGCCTCGACCAGGCGATGGACATGATCGCCGACCGGGTCATCGCCGCCCGTAAGAAGGGCTGGCAGGAAGAGGTCGACGGCCAGCGCACCCGGCGCACGCTCGGCTTCGCCAGCCTGGGCGGCGCGACCCTCGACAACGAAGAGAACTACCTGATCAAGAAGCTGTTCACCGCGCTCGGGGCGGTCCAGATCGAGAATCAGGCCCGTATTTGACACTCCTCCACCGTCCCCGGTCTGGGGACCAGTTTCGGGCGCGGCGGCGCGACCACGTTCCAGCAGGACCTGGCCAACGCTGACTGCATCCTCATCGAGGGCTCGAACATGGCCGAGGCGCACCCGGTCGGCTTCCAGTGGGTGATGGAGGCCAAGGCCCGCGGGGCGAAGGTCATCCACGTCGACCCGCGGTTCAGCCGGACCAGCGCGCTGGCCGACCAGTACGTGCCGATCCGGGCGGGCAGCGACATCGCGTTCCTGGGCGGGGTCATCAACTACGTCCTGGCCAACGAGAAGTACTTCCACGAGTACGTGCTGGCCTACACCAACGCGTCGACGATCCTGACCGAGGACTTCGCCGACACCGAAGACCTGGACGGAGTGTTCTCGGGGCTCGACCGCGAGCACCGGACCTACGACTTCGACGCCTGGCGCTACCAGGGCGGCGGCGGCGTCAGCGCGGCCGCCGGCAACCGGGACCGCCCCGGCTCCGGCCGCCAGGATGACCAGAACGGCCGCCAGGGTGACCAGAACGGCGGCGGGAACGGCCGCCGCCAGGCGGTCCGTGAGGCCTCCCGCGGTGAGGCGCACGGTTCCGGTGGCGCCGAAGCCGACCCGCTCCCGGACCGGGACGAGACCCTGCAGCACCCGCGCTGCGTGTTCCAGGTCCTCAAGCGGCACTTCGCCCGGTACACCCCGGAGATGGTGGAGCAGATCTGCGGCATCGCGCCGGACACGTTCGAGGCGGTATGCCAGGCCGTGACCAGCAACTCGGGCCGGGACCGGACCACCGCGTTCGTGTACAGCGTCGGCTGGACCCACCACACGGTCGGGGTGCAGTACATCCGGACCGGCGCCATCCTGCAGACCCTGCTGGGCAACATGGGCCGGCCCGGCGGCGGCATCCTGGCCCTGCGCGGCCACGCCTCGATCCAGGGCTCGACCGACATCCCGACCCTGTTCGACCTGCTGCCGGGTTACCTGCCGATGCCGCACGTGCACGGCAACGAGGACCTCGACGCCTACGTCGAGAACGAGGGCATCGAGCACGGCTTCTGGGCCAACATGCGCAGCTACATGGTCAGCCTGCTCAAGGCCTGGTGGGGCGAGGCCGCCACCGCCGACAACGACTTCTGTTACGACTACCTGCCCCGGCTGACCGGCAGCCACAGCACCTACGAGACCTTGCAGGCCATGCTGGCCGGGGACGTCGCCGGCTACTTCCTGTTCGGCGAGAACCCGGCCGTCGGCTCGGCCAATGCCCGGCAGCAGCGGCTGGCCATGGCCGCCCTGGACTGGCTGGTGGTCCGCGACTTCTCGCTGATCGAGTCGGCCACCTGGTGGAAGGACGGCCAGGAGATCGAGACCGGCGAGCTGCGGACCGAGGACATCGGCACCGAGGTGTTCTTCATGCCGGCCGCCGCCCACACCGAGAAGGACGGCAGCTTCACCAACACCCAGCGCATGCTGCAGTGGCACCACCAGGCGGTCGAGCCGGCCGGGGCCGCCCGCAGCGACCTGTGGTTCACCTACCACCTGGGCCGGATCATCCGCGAGAAGCTGGCCGCCGCCGGCGAGGCCGACACCGAGATGAACCGCCCCGTGACCGATCTGACCTGGAACTACCCGCTGCACGGGCCGCGCCAGGAGCCGCTCGCGGACGCGGTGCTGGCCGAGGTCAACGGGTGGGACTCCAGCGGCAAGCCGATCTCCTCCTACACCCAGCTCAAGGACGACGGCAGCACGGTCAGCGGCTGCTGGATCTACTGCGGCGTCTACGCCGACGGGGTCAACCAGGCCGCCCGCCGCAAGCCCGGCTCGGAGCAGGACTGGGTGGCCAAGGAGTGGGGCTGGGCCTGGCCGGCCAACCGCCGGATCCTCTACAACCGGGCCTCGGCCGACCCCGACGGCAAACCCTGGAGCGAGCGCAAGGCGCTGGTCTGGTGGGACGCCGAGGCGGGCAAGTGGACCGGGCACGACATCGCCGACTTCGTGGCCGACCGCCCGCCGTCCTACCGGCCGGAGCGAGGGGCCAAGGGAGTGGCCGCGATCTCCGGCGACGACGCTTTCATCATGCAGGCCGACGGCAAGGCCTGGCTGTTCGCCCCGGCCGGGTGCGTGGACGGTCCGCTGCCCGCCCACTACGAGCCGCAGGACTCCCCGGTGCAGAACCTGCTCTACCCCAAGCAGGAGCGCAACCCGGTGCGGCAGGTGCTCAGGGGCCGCGGCACGCCGTACCAGCCCAGCGGGAACGAGCCCGGCTCGCAGGTGTTCCCGTACGTGGCCACCACCTACCGGCTGACCGAGCACCACACGGCCGGCGGGATGAGCCGCTGGCTGCCGTACCTGTCCGAGCTCCAGCCCGAGTTCTTCTGCGAGGTGTCACCGGAACTGGCGGCCGAGCGCAACCTGGAGCACCTGGGCTGGGCCACGATCATCACCGCCCGCAGCGCGATCGAGGCCCGGGTCATGGTCACCCGGCGGATGCCGGCGCTGACCGTCCAGGGCCGCCGGCTGCAGCAGATCGGGCTGCCCTACCACTGGGGCCGCAACGGCATCTCCACCGGTGACGGCGCCAACGAGCTGATGCACTTCGGCCTGGATCCGAACGTCCACATCCAGGAGTCCAAGGTGCTGGCCGTCGATATTCAGCCGGGCCGCCGGCCGCGCGGGCCCGCCCTGCTCGACCTGGTGCAGTCTTATATAGAGCGGGCCGGCATCACCGACGAGACCGGAACGGAGGTGTGAGGTGAGCGTCACCGACCTTTCCGACCCCGGCCTGACCGGCGGCGAGGACCCGGCCGAGCGGGCGGGCTGGCGGGAGCACCCGCAGCGGATGGGTTTCTTCACCGACACCTCGATCTGCATCGGCTGCAAGGCCTGCGAGGTCGCCTGCAAGACCTGGAACGAGGTGCCCGAGGACGGGCTGAACCTGACCGGCATGTCGTTCGACAACACGGTCGGGCTGAGCGGCACCACCTGGCGGCACGTGGCCTTCATCGAGCAGATCGCGCCCGGCCCGCCCGCGCCCGGGCCGCAGATCGCGCAGAGCCCGCAGCAGGCGGGCAGCGGTCCCAGCGGTCCGGACGACGGCCCCCAATCGGGCGCACTGCGCTGGCTGATGTCCAGCGACGTCTGCAAGCACTGCTCGGAGGCCGGCTGCCTGGACGTCTGCCCGACCGGGGCGCTGATGCGGACCGAGTTCGGCACCGTGGTGGTCCAGGACGACATCTGCAACGGCTGCGGCTACTGCGTGCCGGCCTGCCCGTTCGGGGTGATCGGGCGCAGCGAGATCGACCACGGGGCGCACAAGTGCACGCTGTGCTACGACCGGCTCGACGCCGGCATGGAGCCGGCCTGCGCCAAGGCCTGCCCGACCAAGTCGATCCAGTTCGGCCCGGTCGACGAGCTGCGCGAACGGGCGCAGGCCCGGATCGACGACCTCCACCAGCAGGGGCGTTCCGAGGCTCAGCTGTATCTGGAAAACCCTGAAAATGGTATCGGTGGTGCGGGTGCCTTCTTCCTGCTCCTCGATCAGCCCGAGGTGTACGGCCTGCCCCCGGATCCGGTCGACCCGACCCGCGCGCTCGGCAGCATGTGGAAGCACGCCGGGCTGGCCGCGGCCGGCCTGGGGGCGATGGCGCTGGCCGCGTTCGCCGGGCGGCGGCGGTGACCGCCGGCCCGCCGGCGCCCGGCCCACCGGCGCCCGTCCCGGTCGGGCAGGCCGGTAACGGCGGCGGCCCCGGACGCTCCGGCCGCGGCCGGGGCGGGCGCCGCCACCGCGGTGAGCGGTTCATGGTGCCGAAGGCCGAGTTCCAGTCGTACTACGGCCGGCCGATCATCGCCGAACCGGTCTGGGAGGTGCCGGACGTCCCCGGCTACCTGTTCTTCGGCGGGCTGGCGGGCGCGTCCTCGGTGCTGGCGGCCGGGGCCCAGCTGACCGGCCGCCCCGGCCTGACCCGGGTGGCCAAGCTGGCCGGGCTGGGCGGGATCAGCATCTCGGCCGCGTTCCTGATCCACGACCTCGGCCGTCCGGCCCGGTTCCACCACATGCTGCGGGTGTTCAAGCTGTCCTCGCCGATGAGCGTGGGCTCCTGGATCCTCACCGCCTACGGGCCGCTGGCGGGGGCGGCCGCCGTCGCCGACCTGGCCCGGCTGCTGCCACCCGGCGGCCGCCTCCGCACCGTCGCCCAGGCCGCCGCGGGCCTGGTCGACCCGCCCGCCACCGCCGCCGCCGCCCTGTTCGGGCCGGCCGTGGCCACCTACACGGCCGTGCTGATCTGCGACACCTCGGTGCCGGGCTGGCACGCCGCCCACCGGGAGATGCCGTACGTGTTCGTCGGCTCGGCCGCCAGCGCGGCCGGCGGGTTCGCGCTGCTGGCCGCCCCCCGGGCCGAGCAGGGCCCCGCCCGGCGGCTCGCGGTCCTCGGCTCGGTCGGCGAGTTGGCCGCCCGCCAGCTGCTCGAGCGCAACCTCGGTGACCTGGCCGAGCCCTACCACCAGGGCAAGTCCGGGCGCATCCTCAAAGCGGCCGAGGTCCTGACCGTGGCCGGCGCGGCCGGGGCGGCGCTGACCCGCCGCACCCGGATCGGCTCGGCCCTGTCGGGGGCGGCCCTGCTGGCCGCCTCGGCCCTCACCCGCTACGGCATTTTCGAGGCCGGGATGGCGTCCGCCCGCGACCCCAAGTACACGGTGGGGCCGCAGCGCGAGCGCCGGGAGCAAGAGCGGGCGCAAGCCACTGGGTGACCGGCCCGCCGGCGTTTACCCTGATGGTATGGACGTTAAGGTCCCGGGAGGTTGTTCCGTTGCCAATTTACGCACTGGGTGATGTCGAGCCCCAGATCCACCCCGACGCCTACGTCCACCCGGACGCGGTCGTCATCGGGGACGTCCGGCTCGGCGAGCAGGCGTCGGTCTGGCCGTGCGCCGTGCTCCGCGGCGACCACGGCTACATCGAGGTCGGGGCGCGCACGTCGGTCCAGGACGGCACGGTGGTGCACACCACCGAGCAGTGGCCGACGATCATCGGGACCGAGTGTGTAGTGGGGCATAACGCTCACCTGGAAGGCTGCACGGTCGGCGACCGCTGCCTGATCGGCTCGGAGTCGGTCGTGCTGAACCGGGCCTCGGTCGGGGACGGCGCCCTGGTGGCGGCGGGCGCCCTGGTCGCCGAGGACTTCAAGGTGCCGCCGGGCGCGCTCGCCCTCGGCGTGCCGTGCAAGCTCCGCGAACTCAAGCGGGCCGAGGGGTGGATCGACGCCAGCGTGCAGCATTACCTGCACTCGGCCCGCCGGTTCCGCACCGAGCTCCGCCGCATCGGCTGATCATGACCGCCCGGTCCCGGCAATCAACCGCCGCGGGCACACGTTTTTTCGCGATCCGCGGGTAGGTTGGCGCCGTGGAGGCCGTGGACTACGCCCTTACCCTGGTGGCGGCGCTGCTGCTGGGGGTCGGCTTCGTGTTGCAGCAACACGCGGCTGAGCAGGCCCCACAGTCCCATTTCCTCAGCCCCAAGCTGATCGGCGACCTGTTCCGCAACAAGCTGTGGCTGGGCGGGATCGGGGCGATGATCGCGGGCCAGATCCTGGCCGCCTGGTCGATCGGGCACCTCGAGCTGTCGATCGTCGAGCCGCTGCTGACCACCAACCTGCTGTTCGCCCTGATCCTCGCCGTCCCCCTGTCCCACCAGGCGGTCCGGGTCACCGAGGTGGCGGGGGCGCTGCTGCTGATCGCCGGTGAGGCGATCCTCGAGGTGGCCCGGTCGGCCCAGCCGATCGGGCAGTCGTTCGGCTCGTTCTCGCACTGGCCGCTGGCCGCCGTCATCGCGGTCATCGCGTTCGGCGCCGTCTGGATCGGCCGGGAACGGTCCGGCCGCTACCGGGCCCCGCTGACCGGTGTCGGGGCCGGCCTGGTGTTCGGCATCCAGGACGCGCTCACCCGCCAGACCCTGCAGATCCTGCAGCTGCACGGGATCAGCGGGTTGCTGCAGAGCTGGTCGGCCTACTGCCTGGTGGCGACCGGGGCGGTCGGCGTATTGCTCATGCAGAACGCCTTCAACGCGGGCCCGCTGCACTCCTCGCTGCCGACGATCTCGGCGGGCGAGCCGATAGCCGGAATCCTGCTCGGCATCGCGGTGTTCGGCGACCGCATCTCGCTCACCCCGGCCAGCCTCGCCCTGCAGGCGGGCGGCCTGTTCGTGCTGGTCGTCGGCGTCGTCCTGGTCGCCCGGGCCCCGGCCCTGGCCAACCTGCGCAAGGCCGTCAACCAACCGGTCCACCTGCCGCACCGCCGCGATTCAGCGTCCCGCCGCCACCCCGACGCGGTGGCCGGCGGCGGCCGCCCCGAGCAGCCCAGCTCTCCGGCCGCCGGCCCCGCCAGCCCGGTGCCGTCCGTTCCGGGCCGCCCGGCCGAGCCGGACCCGCCCGGCCCTCACACCAGCGCCCGCAGCCCGCTGGCCCCCGCTTCGGCTGGCCCGGCCGCCCCGCTCGAGGTCGGCCTGCGTACCCCCACCCCGGCCGGCTCGCTCGCCCCGGCCGGTACCGGCCCGCTCGTCATCAGCGCCATCGAGCCCGGCGGCCCCACCAGTAACATCAGCCCCCTGAGTCCCATTGGCCCCGCCGTCAACGGCAATGGCATCAACGGCAAAAACGGCAAAAACGGCAATGGCTTCCTGGCCCCGGCCGAGCAGCTGATGGCCCCGGCCGAGCCACCCCGGGCCGTCCCGCCCGACGAGCCGCTCGAGCCGGTTTGACCCGCTGAGATTGCAGAATTTCGCGGTGGGCTGCATATTGCCAGTTCGACCGGGCAGGACCCTGGCCTCATGGCGTGTTGACCAGCTCCAACGGAGGTTCTGCCCAGTGCCAGGAACGCAACGGACCACCAGCCAGGCCGTGGGTCGCGAAGCGTGGCTCGACGCGGGCGCCTGCCGGCGAGAGGACCCGGAGCTTTTCTTCCCGATCACCTCCTCCGGCCCGTCGACGCAGCAGATCGCCGCGGCCAAGGCGGTCTGCCAGGGCTGCGGCGTTCGCAGCGAGTGCCTGCACTACGCGCTGGAGACCCGCCAGAGCTACGGCGTCTGGGGTGGCATGAGCGAAGAGGAACGCCTGTCGATGGCCCCGCCCCTCCGGCCGGCCCAGTCCTGCAAGCCGTCGTCCGGCGCCGCCGGTGGCCCGCGACGGCCCTCCCGCCGGGCCAAGTCCGGACGAGAGGGCCGTAACGCGGGTCACCGCGCCTGACAGGTCAGCGGCGGACCGGGAGGTCTTACCCTCGCGGTCCCCGGCGGCTGCCGTTACCGCTGCTCAGCCAGGTGTTGCTGAAGCTCCCGCCGCTCAGCGACGAGGTGCTGTCCTCCTGGACACCGCTGGCCGAGACCATCGTGATCTCGGTCGGGTTGGTGCTGCTGAGCGAGCTGCCGTTGACCGTCGACCCGGTGTAGCTCACCTTGCCGAAGTCGGCCAGCGGGAGGATGCCGCCGCTGTTGGTGCAGCACGGCGCCTCGGTGATGACCTCGGCCGACGAGCGGGCCAGGCCGGACTGGGTCTTGGTCGTGGAGTAGGTCCAGCCCCGGGTGGAGTCGGAGATCTTCAGCACGTACTTGTTGCTGCCGCTGTAGGTCACCGACGCGCTCATGCTGTCGCCGGGCCGGACCGTGTCGTTGATCTCCACGGACCCGGCCGGGTACATCTCATACCAGGCGTAATACTCCGGCGTCCGGCCGGCGCAGTCGACCTCACTGCCGGTCTGCTCCACCGAGTCGCTGTTGTAGCCGTCCAGGCCGACCCAGAAGCTCGAATACTGGTCACCCGACTTGCAGGTGCCTGTGGGTTCGGTCCAGCTCGAGGCGACGCTGGTGTAGGTGCTGCCGGTCGCCGCGTAGCCCGACCAGTTGGTGCTGGTCGTGCTGGCGTTCCTGGTGCCGCTCAGCGCCGTCTGCGGTTGTACCGCGTGACGCATGGCGCCGCCGGGCTGCAGGGTGGTGCCGCTCGCGGTGTGGGGAGCGGTGCTGACGGCGGTCGTGGCGGACGGGCCCGACGTGGCGGCGTAGGCGGGTGCCACCAGCGCGAAGCCCGTAATGACGGTGCTTCCCGCGATGACCAGTGCGCGCCGCCGGGCGCTGTGACGCATGTGTCCTCCGATGTTCGTGCGTTCCTCTTTGTGGAGCCGAACGCGGTTCGCGTCCGATAGTGATACTTTTCGTGGGTTTCTAACACCAAGAGCACGCAAAGAACAGTAAAGAAATCTTAAATAATTTAAAAGGTGTTATCGCTTGCGAATGCCTCGCCGGGCGGCTATAGAAGCACCCACAAATAGGGTCAAAATGCCTTCATCTGCCCTTCACCCTGCGATAACTGCCCCCGCGCCCCCTACTTCGCCCCCCGCACATTCCCATTTCCGCCCGGTAAGCCCACCGTAACCACCGCGTTGCACTTCCGCCCAACATCCACCACCCGCCCCACCCGCGCCCCAAGCGCCCCGTCGCCACCTCGAGCCGCTCCGGCAACGCCCACATACCGCTGACCGCCCGACCAAGCCGCCTCTCATCTCCCGTGACCGGACAGCCCCCGCCGTACTCCGCTCCCCGCTCCGGTCCCGGTCCCGCTCACCCCGCCCCACCGTCACCGGTGTCCGCCCATAGACCCGCGCCGCCCCGGTCGCCGGCGCTACCGCCGGGTGCCGAGGCGCGTCCCAGGAGCCACCGCCCCGGAAGGGCTAGCGGCGGTGGTGGCTGATGGGGCGGTCGGCCAGGCGCCGGGCCAGGCGGGCGTCGGCGGCGATGTCCTCTTCCGAGGGGGCCAGCATGATCACGATGGTGGCCAGGAACGTGAACACCGCGATGCCGAGCACCAGCGGGATCAGGAAGCTGCTGGCGGTGGCGCCCGAGCTGCCCGCGCTGTTGGCGGCGTAGACGCCGGCCGAGGAAGCGGAGACGCTCATCGCCGCCATGCCGGTGTAGTGCATGCCGCTCACCGCCACGCCCATCAGCAGCGACGCGCCCAGCGTGGCCCCGACCCCGCGCACCTTGAGACCGGCGTACAGCGCGGCGGTCCCGGCGGCGATGGCAATGAGCACGGACACGATCACCAGCGGGATGTTGTAGCTCATCATGCTGGGGATCTGCAGGGCCTCCATGCCCAGGTAGTGCATGCTGGCCACGCCCAGTCCGACGATCACGCCGCCGGTCAGCAGCGGGCCCAGGCCCTGGGTACGGCTGAAGCCCACGATGAACAGGCCGATCGCCACCACCGCGACCGCCACCAGCATGCTGACGATGGTGAGCGGCACGTTGTAGCGGATGGTCTCGCCCGGGACGGTGAAGCCCAGCATCGCGATGAAGTGCATGGCCCAGATGCCGGTGGCCCCGATGGCGATGGCCGCCATCGACAGCCACAGTGCCCGCGTCCGGCCGGTGTAGGCCCGGGCCCGGGTCAGGCAGCGCAGCCCGATGAACGCGCCGAGGCATGACATCAGATACCCGAGAACCGGGTTGATCAGGCCATAAGAGAAATTCTGGACATGCACGACCGGCACGTGAAACCCCCCAATGTGACTCAAACCACAGGCAAGATAACACGGCTTGTCCGGGTATGTGCCTGAACCGTCAATTATCAACGGGCTGTATCAGGCCGCTGTCAACTGGTGAAATTGACCGCTCGAGGACGTCCGGCCCGGCCCCGGCACGCCCTATGATGGGGGCCTGGCAGCCGGGCCTGGGGCGCCGCCCGGCCGCTTACCGCGGCCGGGACGATCACAGCGAGAGGTCAGGTTACGGCGGGCCATGGGTAAGGCAAGCAAAGCCAAGCGGGACGGCAGCTCCCGCCAGCAGCGGATCGCGGCCCAGCGGGCCGCCGCGCGCCGGGCCGAGATCCGTAACCGGGTCCTGATCGCGGGCGGCAGCGTGGTGGTGGTCATCGCCATCGTGCTGGCGTTCGTCCTGGTCAAGGTGAACTCGGGCGGCTCCAAGGGCACCTCGACGTCGTCCAGCGGCCCGACCGGCACCGCGCTGTCGTCGGTGGTCAAGGACACCACCACCGTCCCCGCCAGCACCCTCGACGCGGTCGGGGCCGGCAGCGTGACCGCGCCGCCCCAGAAGCTCAATGGCGGGTCCGCGCTGACCGCCAACGGCAAGCCGGAGATGCTCTACATGGGCGCCGAGTACTGCCCGTACTGCGCGGCCGAGCGGTGGGGGATGGTCGTCGCGCTCAGCCGGTTCGGCACGTTCAAGGACCTGGGGACCACCCACTCGGCCAGCGGCGACGTCTTCCCCAACACCTCCACCTGGACGTTCTACAAGTCCACCTACACCAGCAAGTACGTGAGCTTCTCGTCGGTCGAGATGGAGACCAACAAGCTGGCGTCGGGTGGCCAGGGCTACACCGCGCTGCAGACGCCGACCAGCGCCCAGAACGCGCTGATGTCCAAGTACGACGCGCCGCCCTACGTGTCCTCCGCGAACGAGGGCGCGATCCCGTTCATCGACTTCGGGAACAAGTACATGATCAGCGGATCGAGCTACAGCCCGCAGGTGCTGCAGGGCAAGACCTGGAGCCAGATCGCGACCGCGCTCAAGAACCCGGACAGCGCGATCGCCAAGGCGGTCGACGGCACCGCCAACTACATCACCGCCGCGCTCTGCCAGCTGACCGGCAACCAGCCCGCCTCGGCCTGCACCCCGGCCGTCCAGGCGCTGGAGAAGAAGCTCTGATGGCCCCGGCCAAGCCCCGCCTCGGGCTGCGCGTCGGCTCCGCCCGCGCCAAGACCACGGCCAAGGGCAATCCCAAGAACGCCGCCGCCAAGAACGGCGGTACCAACCAAAACGGGGCCAGCAAGAACGGGACCAGCAAGAAGGCGACCCCGTCCCCGGCCAAGGCGGCCCGGGCGGTCACCCCGGCCCGGGCCAAGAGCGGCGCCGACGCCGCCCGGCCGGTCGGCGGATCCGGCCCGGCCGCCCGCAAGGGCGCGCCCGCCCGCACCACGGCGCCCCGGGGCGCCGTCGCCACCGCCCGCCGGGTGGCCGACCCCGAGCCGGCCGAGGTCGAGTACGACTACCCGTCGGCCTGGCTGCGCTGGGCCACGCTGGTGCTGGCGCTGGCCGGCCTGGGGGTCTCCATCTACCTGACCTACGCCCACTACACCGAATCAGCGCTGGCGGGCTGCACCGAGACCACCGGCGTGGTCAACTGCGGCAAGGTCACCACCAGCGCCCAGTCGGTGGTGTTCGGCATCCCGGTCGCGGTCCTGGGGCTCGCGTTCTACGTGTTCGCGGTGGGCATCATGAGCCCCTGGGCGTGGAAGGCCCGTCGCCGCGAGGTCGGCATGCTCCGGCTCGCCTCGCTGGTCGTCGGCATCGGCTTCGTGCTGTACCTGCTCTACGCCGAGCTGTTCCAGATCGGCAGCATCTGCCTGTACTGCACCAGCGTCCACGTGATCACGTTCGTGCTGTTCGTGCTGACCGGGCTGGCCGTCGCGATCTGGGGCTTCGCCCCGCGGCCGCGGCTGCCCGAAGGCTAGCCCCGGCGGCCGAGCGCTGGCCCACCCTGACCCTTTGCCGAGCGTCGGCTGACAGCCATGTCAGCCGCCAGGCCGCTATTCCGTGCTGCCCCGGCACCGGCGGGCTAAGATCCGCGTGGGGGTCCTCAGTTCGGCGTATGAGCCAGGAGGGCTCAGATGCGACTTCAGCCCATCAGGGTGATCTCCGCCATCGCGGCCATCGCCCTGCCCGCGGTGAGCCTCGCCGCCTGCAGCAGCAGCGGCGGTTCGTCGTCGGGGTCGAGCGCCAGCGCTTCCGCTCCGGCGGCCTCGTCGGCCGCGCCCAGCTCGGCCGCCCCGGCGACGTCGGCCGCCTCGGGCAACGGCGCCGGCTCCATCGCGCCGGCCCAGGTCAAGAGCGACTGGGAGGCGTTCTTCAACCCCAAGACCCCGGTCGCCAAGCGGGTCAGCCTGCTGCAGAACGGCTCCACGTTCGCCTCGATCATCAAGGCGCAGGCGTCCTCGTCGCTCGCCTCGGCCGCGACCGCCAGCGTCAGCGCGGTCACCGTCGAGTCGCCGACCCAGGCCAAGGTGACCTACTCGATCCTGGTCGGCGGGACCCCCGAGCTCAAGAACCAGCCCGGCGTGGCCGTGTATCAGGACGGGGTCTGGAAGGTCGGCGACCAGAGCTTCTGCGCGCTGCTCACGCTGGAGAACAACGGCAAGGCGCCGTCGGCCTGCGCCAGCGCCGCCGGTTAGCGGGCCGGCGGCCGGTGGATCAGAGCAGCTTCATCCACACCAGGCCGGAGGCGCCGGCCGTCGCTCGCCGCGGCGGGCCGTCGCTGGCCCTGGCCGTGCTGTGCACGTTGCTGTTCCTGACGTTCCTGGACAACACGATCGTCAGCGTGGCCCTCGGCAGCGTGCAGACCAGCCTGCACGCGGGCGTCGCCGACCTGCAGTGGGTGGTCGGGGCCTACGCGCTGACGTTCGCCAGCGTCATGCTCGCGTGCGGGATGATCGGCGACGAGTTCGGCCGCAAGGTCGTGATGCTGTCCGGGGCCGGGGTGTTCTGCGCCGGGTCGGTGCTGTGCGCGCTCGCCCCCAATCCGGGCGTGCTGATCGCGGGCCGGGCGGTGATGGGGCTGGGGGCGGCCGCCAGCGAGCCCGGCACGCTGTCGATGCTCCGTCAGCTCTACCCCGACCAGCGCGGCCGGGACCGGGCCATCGGGGTCTGGGCCGCGGTCTCCGGGCTGGCGCTGGCCCTCGGCCCGGTCATCGGCGGGGCGCTGGTCGGGGCCTGGAACTGGCGCGCGCTGTTCTGGTTCAACCTGGTCTTCGGGCTGGGCGCGCTGATCGCGGCCGCGGTGGTGCTGCCGGAGTCGGCCGACCCGGGCGCCCACCGGGTGGACACCGCCGGGGCGCTGCTGGGGGCGGCCACGCTGGCCGCGCTGACGTTCGCGATCATCGACGCCGAGACCGTGGGCTTCGCGGCGACCCAGGTCATCGCGCTGTTCTGCGTCAGTGCGGCCGCCGCGGCGGCCTTCGCGGTACGGGAAAGCCGGGCCGCTCATCCCCTTTTCAATATGAAAATGTTGCGGGTCGCGCGCTTCAGCACCGCCAATGTGGTGGCCTTTTGCACTTACTTCGCCACCTTCGCGGTGTTCTTCTTCACCGCCCTGTACCTCTTCGAGGTGGTGGGGCTGTCCGGCTACCGGATCGCGCTGGTGTTCCTGCCGCTGACCGCGCTGATGATCGGCGCCTCGCTGGCCGTCGGGCGCTGGCTGGCGGTGATCGGGCTGCGCTGGGCGATCGCGGGCGGCTGCCTGCTGTTCGCGGCCGGCCTGGTGCTGACCGAGGCCAACCTGAGCCCGCACCCGCACTACTGGCCGCTGGTGGTCGCGCTGGCGCTGACCGGGATCGGCATCGGCGCCACGGTGGTGCCGGTCACGTCCTCGGCGCTGTCGGCGGTCCCGCCCGAACGGTCCGGCATGGCGGCCTCGGCCACCAACACCAGCCGCGAGATCGGCGCCGTGACCGGCGTCGCCGTCCTCGGCTCGATCGTCTACGGGCAGCTCAACCACCAGATCGCCAGCCAGTTGCGGGCGCTGGGCCTCCCGGCCGCCATCCAGGACGTCGTCATCAAGGGGGTCGAGACCGGGCAGGTGCCCGCCAGTAACAGCGCCGGGGTCGGCCCGGCGGGCCAGGCGGCTCTCGTCCAGAAGGTGATCGATGCGGCGTACACTGCCTTCCACGACGGCCTGCGGGACGCGCTGTTCCTGTCGGCTGCCCTGGTGTTCGTGGCCGGGCTGCTGGCGGTGGTGACACTGCGCGCCGGATCGGCCGGATCAGCCGAACCAACGGACAATCGGGGCGATGGGTAAAGCAAGCAGAGCCAAGCAGGACACCACCCGGCGCGAGCGGATCGCTGCTCAGCGGGCCGCCGACCGAAGGCGGGAGATCCGGAACCGGATCCTCATCGCCACCGGAGCCGTGGTGGTGGTCGTGGTCATCGTGGTGGTCTTCGTCCTGGTCAAGGTCAGCGGCGGCAGCAAGAGCAGCTCCAGCGGCACCAGCGCCAACGGCCCGACCGGGTCGGCGCTGGCCAAGGTGGTGTCCGACACCACCAGCGTGCCCGCCAGCACGCTGGACTCGGTGGGCGCCGGCAGCGTGACCACCCCGCCGGCCGCGGTGACCAACGGCACCCCGCTGACCTCGGGCGGCAAGCCCGAGATGCTGTACATCGGAGCCGAGTACTGCCCGTACTGCGCGTTCGAGCGGTGGGGGATGGTCGTCGCGCTGAGCCGGTTCGGCACGTTCTCGGGGCTCGGCACCACCCACTCCGCCAGCGGCGACGTGTTCCCGAACACCTCGACCTGGACGTTCTACAAGTCGACGTACACCAGCAAGTACCTCGCCTTCACCTCGGTCGAGGAGACCACCAACCAGCTGGCGTCGAACGGGCAGGGCTACGTCCCGCTGCAGAGCCCGACCAGCGCCCAGGAGGCGCTGATCACCAAGTACGACGCGCCGCCCTACGTGACCGCGGCCGACAAGGGCGCGATCCCGTTCGTCTACCTGGGCGGCCACTACGTCATCAACGGCGCCAGCTCGACCCCGCAGGTGCTGCAGGGCAAGTCGTGGGCCACGATCGCCTCGTCGCTCAAGGACCCCAGCAACAGCGTGGCCAAGGCGGTCGACGGCACCGCCAACTACATCACCGCGGGCATCTGCAAGATGACCAACAACCAGCCGTCGAACGTCTGCACCGCGAGCATCACCGGCCTGCAGTCCAGCATGAAGGCGCCCAGCTGACCGCGGTCAGCCGCGCTCGGTCCGCTGAAACAGCAGGAACAGCCAGGCCAGAGACGGGACCAGCAGCACGATCCCGACGCCGACGCTGATCGTGGTCGCCTGCAGGGTGGCCTGCCCGGCCGCGGCCTGGGCCACGGTCAGGCCCGGGCGGCCGGCCAGCAGGTGCGGGTACTGGGCGGCGCCCCAGCCCCAGAGCACGGCCGCCACCGCCAGCGCCGCCGTCACCCGCACCAGCAGGTAGCGCCGGGCGGCCAGCAGCGCCAGTGAGGCCACCCCGGCCGCCGCCGACAGCGCCACCAGACACGGGGCGACCAGGGGCAGCGCCCGCCCGGACAGTCCGGCCCACAGCTGGGGTGCGTCCGCGTGCACCACGATCAGCCCGGCCGCCGCCACCAGCCCGGCCAGCACCCCCGCCGCCAGCGCCCGGCGCCGGAACTCGGCCGCCAGGTCGAGCTGGCCGGATCGGCGGGCGTCGGCGGTCAGGTACACGGCCGCCAGGTACATCCCGGTCACCACCGCCAGCGCCCCGCTCAGCACCGAGGTCGGGTTGAGCCAGCTGGTCACCACGTCGCCCCGGGCCACCCCGGGCGGCACCCGGCCGGACGCCACCCCGCCGGCCACGGCGCCCAGGAAGAAGGGCGTGACCAGCGAGGAGAACGCGAACGCGGCCCCGAAGATCCGCTGCTGCCAGCGCTCGCTGACCGCCTTGCGGAACGCGAACGCCGAGCCGCGGGCGATCACCCCCAGCGCCACCAGCGTCAGCGGGATGTAGAGGGTCGACGACACCGCCGCGAACAGCGGCGGGAACGCCGTCCACATCAGCACCAGCACGAAGATCAGCCAGACGTGGTTGGCCTCCCAGACCGGGCCGATCGAGTGCTCGATCAGGGCCCGGCGCCGGGCCCCGGGCCCGGTCCGGCCGGCCAGCAGGTCCCAGGCCCCGGCCCCGAAGTCGGCCCCCGCCAGCAGCGCGTAGACGGTGACGCTGGCCCACATCAGCGCCAGCAGCGTGGTCGCCATCCTCACACCACCTTGTAGCCGGTGACGTCGCTCTCCTGCGGGGCCACCGGCACCGGGCGGCTGCGGGCCAGCCGCCGCAGCACGTAGACGGTGACCACCGACAGCACCGCGTAGACCGTCACCACCGCGACCAGGCCCCAGCTCAGCCCGGGAGCGGGGTTGACCGCGTCCGCCACCCGCAGCACCCCGTAGACGATCCACGGCTGCCGCCCGACCTCGGTGACGATCCAGCCCGCCTCCATCGCGACGACCGCCGCCACCCCGCTGACCGCGGTGGCGCGCAGGAACCAGACCGAGCCGGGCAGGTCCCGGCCCCGCCACCAGGCCAGCGCCAGCCAGGCCCCGAGCAGCAGCAGTGCCGTCCCCAGCCCCACCATCGTGTCGAACGCCAGGTGGACCAGCGTGACCAGCGGCGGCCGGTCGCTGGCGGGTGCGCTCTGCAGGCCGGTCACGTAGCCGCTGGGGGTCAGGTGCAGCAGCAGCGACAGCCCGTCCGGGATCCGCAGCGCCCAGTGCAGCTGGCCGCCCGAGAAGTAGCCGCCGATCGACTCGGGCACGTGGCGGCCGCTGGCGTACAGGCCTTCCATGGCGGCCAGCTTGAGCGGCTGGCTGGTGGCGACGGCCCGGGCCGCCCAGTCGCCCACCACGATCTGGATCGGCGTCATGACCGCCGCGAACGTGAGCGGGATCAGCAGGCCGAGCCGGTGGTAACGGTCGGTGCGGCCGCGCAGCATCGCCACCGCGTACACGCTCGCCATCAGGAACCCGGTGACCATGAACGCGGCCAGGATCAGGTGGGTCGCCTCGGGGCCGGTGGCCGGGTTGAACATCGCCGCCCACGGGTCCACGCCGGTGAGACGGCCGTTGACGATCTTGAAGCCGCGCGGGTCGTTCATCCAGGCGTTGGCGGTGACCACGAAGAACGCCGAGGCGATCCCGGCCAGCACGATCGGCACCCCCGACAGCAGGTGCACCCGCGGCGGCAGCCGGTCCCAGCCGTACAGGTAGATGCCGAGGAAGATCGCCTCGATGAAGAACGCGAACCCCTCGATCGAGAACGGCAGCCCGATCACCGACCCGTAGTGGTCCATCAGCCCGGCCCACAGCACGCCCATCTCGAACGACAGGATCGTCCCGGACACCGCCCCCACCGCGAACAGCACCCCGAGGGCCTTGGCCCAGCGCCGGGCCAGCAGCTGGTACCAGGGGTCGCCGGTCCGCCACCCGCGCCACTCGGCGAACAACACCAGCCCCGGCATGCCCACCCCCAGGCAGGCGAGGATGATGTGCCACCCGAGCGAGAACCCCATCTGCGACCGGGCCGCGACCGGATCGGCCGTCCCCCCGCCCGTCCCGGCCGCCACATAGAAAGCCGTCAGCGCCTTGGCCGCCGCCACACCCGCCACACCCGCCACGATCGGACCTCCCTCGGCCCGTTTACTACACCTTGTAGTACAAGCTTATAACTACAAGGCGTAGTAGTCATCGTGGCCCGGCTCACAGCGCCCGTTGCGGGATCGGCGCAATGCAGAAAAGGCCTCGGACAACGAGGCCTGAGATCGAAGCACAGAGAAGAGATGGAGGAGGGCCGGCAAGCGCTGGACGGATGGCGGACTGCCGGCCCCACCTCTTTCGGGGCTGCCCTAGGCCCCGCCGCTCCGGAGGCTACTCCGGGGGGCTTAATTCTCCGGGGGAGAGTGAACGCTGGGGGGGATGGCGTTCACTCCCCCCGGAGATCGGTGAACATTGGCGGCCAGAGCCGGCTCAGCCCTCGCATTCGCTCTGGGGGGGAGGAGCGAAGACGCTTGCTGGCGGCGAGTTCCGGCCGGAACGTCCACCCGTTCTACCGCCGGGCAATCGGCGAAAATCGGTAACGATTGTCACAGTTTGCCCAACAATAAGTTTAGTTGTCTGGTGTTACCGGGAGAGGCGGTCATGCTTTTGGCTGGCGGTTGGGGAGCCGTCAGTCAGGTACGTCTCTCGCCTCCTCTAGTGAAAGGCCCGGCTCCCTACGTGTTATGGATTTTTTCTGGATGTGTCCCACATATGCTGGTCTCACGGCCAAAACGGGCCGTGTGGTGGAGAGACTGCGATGGCCAACGATGACGCGGACGCCGATGGCCAGCTGAGAGTCGGCGTACTCGGGCCCGTGCGGGCCTGGCTGGCCGGCGCCGAGCTGCCGCCCGGCCCGCCGCGGCAGCAAGCCGTGCTCGGCATGCTCGCCATGCGCGCCAACCGGGTCGTGTCCCGTGACGAGCTCGTCGACGCGGTGTGGGGGCAGAAGGCCCCGGCCAGCGCCGAAGGCGGCGTCCACACCTACGTGGCCGGTCTGCGCCGGGTGCTCGAGCCGGGCCGCTCCCGCCGGGGCCCGAGCCAGGTGCTGGCGTCCGCGCCCGGCGGTTACGTGCTGCGCCTGGACGCCGGCCGGGTGGACGCGATCGTCTTCGAGCGGGGCCTCACCGCCGGCCGCCGGCTGCGCGGCGCCGCCGACCTGGCCGGGGCCATCACCGCCCTCGACGCCGCCCTCGGCGAGTGGCACGGCTCCGCCTTCGCGGGCGTGCCGGGGCCGTTCGCCAGCTCCGAGCGGGTCCGGCTGGCCGAGCTGCGGTCGGCCGCGGCCGAGGAGCGGGCCGACGTCCTGCTCGAGCTCGGCCGCCACGAGCAGGCGGTGCCCGAGCTGGCGTCGCTGGTGGCCGAGCACCCGCTGCGCGAGCGGATGCGCGGGCTGCTGATGATCGCGCTGTACCGGTGCGGGCGCCAGGCCGAGGCGCTGCAGGCCTTCCACGACGCCCGGCAGGTGCTGGCCGACGAGCTCGGCATCGATCCCGGCCCCGAGCTGACCCGGATCCATCAGCAGATCCTCATCCTCGACCCCCGGCTGGAGGCGCCCGGGCGGCCCGCCCCGGCCGCCCCGGCCACGCCTCCGCTGCCGCCGCCGACGGCCGGCCCGGCCGCGTCCGACCCGGTGCCCGCCCAGCTCCCGCTGGAGGCGCCCGGCTTCTCCGGGCGGCATAGCGAGCTGGAGCGCATGCTCGGGGTGATCGGCGGCGACGACACCGTCCAGATCATCGCGATCACCGGCACCGCCGGCGTCGGCAAGACCGCCCTGGCGAACCGGTTCGCCCGCCAGGTCGCCGGCCGGTTCCCCGACGGCCAGCTGTACGTCAACCTGCGCGGCTTCGACCCGTCCGGGTCGGCCCTGAGCCCGGAGAGCGCGCTCCGGTTCTTCCTCGACGCGCTGGCCGTCCAGCCCCAGCGCATGCCGGTCGACCTGGAGGGCCGGGCCGGGCTGTTCCGCAGCATGCTGAACGGCAAGCGGCTGCTGATCGTGCTCGACAACGCCCGCGACCCCGACCAGGTCCGCCCGCTGCTGCCCGGCTCGCCCGGCTCACTGGTGGTGGTGACCAGCCGGTCCCAGCTGACCGGGCTGGTGGTGGCCGAGGGGGCTACCCCGCTCACCCTCGACGTGCTGACCGAGGACGAGGCGCACGAGCTGCTGGGCCGCCGCCTCGGCCCGGACGTGATCGCGAACGAGCCCGAGGCCGCCTCCGAGCTGATCTCGCTGTGCGCCCGGTTGCCGCTGGCGCTGGGGGTGGCGGCCGGCCGGGCCGCCACCCGGCCCGGGTTCTCGCTGGCCGCGCTGGCGGCCGAGTTGCGCGACACCCGCAACCGGCTCGAGGTGCTGGACGCGGGCGACGCCGCCACCGACGTGCGGGCGGTCCTGTCCTGGTCCTACGAGCAGCTCAGCCCGACCGCGGCCCGCATGTTCCGGCTGCTCGGCCTGCACCCGGGGCCGGACGTGTCGCTGGCGGCGGCGGCCAGCCTGGCCGGGGTCAGCCGCTCCGAGGCCGCCTCGGCGATGCGCGAGCTGACCCGGGTGCACGCGCTGGCCGAGCACGTGCCCGGCCGGTTCGCGTTCCACGACCTGCTCCGCGCCTACGCCGTCGACCGGGCCGAGACCGTCGACAGCGGGGCCGACCGGGACGCCGCGATCCGCCGCACGATGGACTTCTACCTGCACACCGCCCACGCGGGCGCGCTCCAGTCCAACAGCCTGCGCACGGCGCTCGACCTGGACCCGCTGGCCCCGGGCGCGGTGCCGGAAGAGATCTCCGGCCGGAACCAGGCCCTGGCCTGGTTCGAAGCCGAGCACCCGATCCTGGTCAGCCTGCTCAACCAGGCCATCACCAGCGGCGACGACCAGTACGCCTGGCAGATCACCTGGACGCTGGCCCCGTTCTACTACCGGCGCGGCCGCTGGCACGAGTGCATCGTCCTGCAGCGCCAGGCGCTCAAGGCCGCCCAGCGGCTCGGCGACCCGGTCGGCCTCGGCCACGCCCACTACGAGCTGGGCCGCGGCCTGATCCTGACCGGCGACTTCGCCGAGGCCGAGCCGCACCTGTCGACCGCCCTCGACATCTTCGGGCGGCTGGGGGACCGGGCCAACGAGATGACCGTGCACCAGGGGTTCGGGGCGCTGTTCGAGCACCAGGGCCGCTACGCCCAGGCGCTGGTGCACGCCCGCGAGGCGATGCGGGTGGTGGAGGAGATCGGCCCCGCGACCACCCTGGCCGGGCTGGAGAACAGCGTCGGCTGGCTGTACGCACACCTCGGCCAGTGCGAGAAGGCGCTGGTGTACTGCCAGCGGTCGCTGGAGTTCATGCGCGAGATCGGCTACCGCGGCGGCGAGGCCGACACCCTCGACAGCCTCGGCTACACCCACAGCCGGATGAGTGATCACCAGCGGGCGGCCGACTGCTACCGGCAGGCGACCGAGATCTACCGCGAGATCGGCGACCGCTACCACGAGGCCGGTTCGTTCCTGGGCCTCGGCGACGCCCAGCTCGAGGCGGTCGGCCCGGCCGCCGCCCGCGAGGCCTGGCAGCAGGCGCTGGACATCCTCGAATCGATCCCGCACGAGGACGCCGACCAGGCCCGGGAGCGGCTGGCCGGCCTGCCCGTACCCTCTAAAATGAAAATGTAGGCGTCGGCCCCGGGTCCGTTCGGGGATGCTGGGTGTGACGCGAGCGGATCAAAGGGGTGCTGACGCTGGACACGTTCGACGCGCCGAAGCGTGCGCTGTTGCTGGAGAACATCCACCCGGACGCCATCGCCCGGCTGACCAAGGCCGGGTACCAGGTCGAGACCCGGTCGGGCGCGCTCAGCGAGGACGAGCTGATCGCGGCGCTGCCGGGCATCAGCCTGCTCGGCATCCGGTCCCGGACCAACGTCACCGCCGGGGTGTTCACCGCCCCCGAGGCGGCCGACCTGGCCGCGGTCGGCGCGTTCTGCATCGGGGTGAACCAGATCGACCTGGCCGCCGCCTCGCGCCAGGGCGTCGCGGTGTTCAACGCCCCGTTCTCCAACACCCGCAGCGTGGTCGAACTGGTGCTGGCCGAGATCATCTCGCTGGCCCGCCGCCTGCCCGAGAAGAACGCCAAGCTGCACGCGGGCGAGTGGGACAAGTCGGCGGCCGGCAGCCACGAAGTGCGTGGCCGCAAGCTCGGCATCGTCGGCTACGGCAACATCGGCGCCCAGCTGTCGGTGCTGGCCGAGAACCTCGGCATGTCGGTGTACTTCTACGACATCGCGGACAAGCTGGCGATGGGCAACGCCCGTCGCTGCGGCACCCTCGAGGAGCTGCTGGAGACCGTCGAGACCGTCACCCTGCACGTCGACGGCCGCCCCGGTAACAGCGGGCTGTTCGGTGCGGCCGAGTTCGCCCGCATGCAGCCGCGCAGCCTGTTCCTCAACCTGTCCCGCGGCTTCGTGGTCGACCACGAAGCGCTGGCCCGCAACATTGAGTCCGGCCACATCGCCGGTGCCGCCATCGACGTGTTCCCCGATGAGCCCAAGGGCAAGGGCGAGGAGTTCACCTCGGTGCTGCGGGGCCTGCCCAACGTGATCCTCACCCCGCACGTGGGCGGCTCGACCGAAGAGGCCCAGCAGGACATCGGCGACTTCGTGGCGGGCAAGCTGCTCGACTACGCGACGGCGGGCGCCACCTCGCTCAGCGTCAACCTGCCCGGCATCGCGCTGCCCACCGCGATCGGCACCAACCGCCTGGTGCACATCCACCAGAACGTTCCCGGCGTCCTCGCCGCGATCAACCGGGTGCTGGCCGACCACCACGTCAACGTCGAAGGCCAGATGCTCGGCACCCGCGACGAGATCGGCTACGCGATCACCGACATCGGCACCGAGTACCCGCCCGAGGTGCTGTCCCACCTCCGGGACATGGACGTCACGATCAGCCTCCACACCATCCGCTGCGCCTGACCGCGTCCCCGCCGCCTGGTCAGCGGCCAGCTGGCGTCAGCGGCGGGTGAGGATGCGGACGGCGACGACCAGGAACAGCGGGATGACGCCGATCAGGACCGGGTTCCAGCCTGCGCTGCGGGCCAGCGTGGTGAGCCCGACCGCGATCAGCACCACCGCGGCCGCCACCAGGTAACCCTGCCAGGTCACCGGCCGCTGGCCCCAGCCGAACGCCTTCGGGCCGAACCAGGAGCTCGGCCCCCGGTTCCGGCCCGGGCCGCGGCCGGTTCGGGGGTCCTGCCGATCGTCTGGATTACCGGGTTCGCTCATGGCTCCTCCTCCGGGTGCCGCTCAGGGGGCGGCCGGGCGGAGGAACAGCCCGACGATCTGGCCGCCGGCGTTGAAGCTGACCCGCCCGGTCCGGTCACCCGCCTCGAAGTGCAGCGGGATCTCCACCACGACGTTGCCGTCGCCCATGTCGACGGCGGCCGGGTCGCCGGTCCGCTCTAGCTGGCCGACCTGCCGGACGGTCTGGACCCAGCCGCGGGCCAGCGTGTCCGCATCCAGCCGTTCGCGCATCTGGTCGGCGAACTCGCGCCGGACGTCCTCCCACTGTCCCCGGCTCAGCCGGTCCACCACCGCGAGCGCGTGGTCGGCTGCCCCGGGCGGGACCGAGACGATGATCGGCTCGCCGGTACCCGGGTTCACCGGGTGCCCGAACCGCTGGAACGCGGCCTGCCGCGTCGTGTCCAGGACATCGCCGATCCTCCTCCAGCTGTCGCCGGCCGCCCGCGCCCGGTCGACCGCTGCCTGCAGGGCCGCGTCGGCCGCGTCGGCCAGCTCGCGGGCCGCCGCCACGGCGGCCGTACCGGGCCGGTCGCCGGTCGCGGACCGTTCCAGCTCCTCGATCACCCGGCCGGCCGCGTCCCGGACCCGCCGGGCCACCGGATCGGCGAGGTGGCTGTTTCCGTCAACGTATCCCTGACGATCCGCTTGCGTCAAGGAAATATTTACGCTGTCTCTGGTGTCGCGTTCCCGCTGCCGCCGCCCAGCGCTCCGGCACCGATCGTCGCAGTAGCGCCGCCGGCGCCCTTTTCCTTCCTGAACAGGCAAAGAGTGACCGCACGCCGCACAGGTCCCGGTCGTCTCAGCATCCACCATGCCCCGAGCATAACCCGCCCCTCACCGATTTACGTGACGCCCGCTGCTTCCAAATCGTGACCGTAAAAGCGACACGTAAATCTGCTCTCAGCGAGCGAGTCACCGCCGGATGAAGACGGTGACGCCGATGAGCACGATCAGCGGGACGACGCCGATCAGGACGGGGTTCCAGCCCTGCCGGTGGCCCACCGTGATGATGACCACGCAGGCGAGCACGGCCACGATCACCAGCAGGTATCCCCGCCAGGTCACCGGCCGCTGACGCCAGCCGAACGGTTTCGGCCCGAGCCGGGACAGCCACCCCCGGCGGCGACCAGGCTCGCGGCCGCCGGGCCCGGATGCGTTGCTCATAAGCCCCTCCACGATGGGGCGCTGCCGACACCTACCTAACGCTCGGCTGCCTCCGATCGTGGCCGGACGGCGGAGACCGCCGGCCAGACTCAGCAGTCGGGGGCGTCGTCGGCGGCGGTGTAGGCGCCGGGGGAGAGGATGATCTCGTTGACCCCGGCCGGGCGGTAGGCCGAGGAACCGTTGGGGAGCAGAGTGTTGATCATGGCGAGGACGCCGCCGGAGGGGTCGCCGGTGGCGGGCGCCAGCGTCTGGCCGATCGTGTGGCTGGCCAATTCGACCTGGTAGCAATGGCCTTTCTGGGCGGCCCAGAGCTGGCGGGAATCAGCCGGCAGTTCCTGCTCGGCCCGCTTTACGGCGGCGGCGACGGGAATGGCTTTGGTGTCCACCGTGTACTCGACGACCTGGCCATTTTGCAGGGTCAGGTTGGAGTAGGCGCGGGCCGCCTTGTGGTGGGCGTTCCAGGTCGCCATCGTGGCGCCGAAGCCGGTCAGGCGGTCCGCGGGCGCGGCCGCCACCGGGGCCGAGTGCGCCCCGGTTGACGTGGGCGCCGTCGACCCAGCGGTCGATCCAGCCGTCGACCCGGCGGCCGCTCCGTCAGCGGGCCGGGCCACGCTCGACGACCCGCAGGCCGTCACCAGCGAAATCAGCCCGACCCCGATCGCAGCGGCACCCGCCACCCAAGCCTGACGGAAATGCGACTGAAAGCCCATATCGTCCCCCTCGGCATCGGTCAAGACCGGAGGGACAATACTGGAGCCGGCCGCTATTGGCTAATCGCCCAGCTGCTAAAGCGGGGTCACATAAGCGCCGGAAATGCCGCCATCCACCACGAATGAGGAAGCGGTGATGAACGAGGCGTCGTCGCTGGCCAGGAACGTGACCGCGGCGGCGATCTCGTCGGCCTCGCCGAACCGGCCCATCGGGATGTGCACCATCCGGCGGGCGGCCCGCTCGGGGTCGGCCGCGAACAGTTCCTGGAGCAGGGGAGTGTTGACCGGCCCGGGGCACAGCGCGTTGACCCGGATGCCCTCCCGCGCGAACTGCACCCCCAGCTCGCGCGACATCGCCAGCACCCCGCCCTTGGACGCGGTGTAGGAGATCTGCGAGGTGGCGGCGCCCAGGATGGCCACGAACGAGGCGGTGTTGATGATCGAGCCCTTGCCCTGGCGCTGCATGTAGGGGATGACCTCCTTGCAGCACAGGTAGACCGAGGTCAGGTTGACCTCCTGGACCCGCCGCCAGGCGTCCAGGCCGGTGGTCAGGATCGAGTCGTCGTCGGGCGGGGAGATGCCCGCGTTGTGGAACGCCACGTCGACCGACCCGTAAGCGTCGAAGGCGGCCGCGTACATCGCCGCCACGTCCGCGGCCGCGGTCACGTCGGCCCGCACGAACCGCCCGCCCGCCTCGGCGGCGGCCTTCTCCCCGGCCTGCTCGTCAATATCGACGGCGACCACCCGGGCGCCCTCGGCCGCGAACCGGCGGACGGTGGCCAGCCCGATGCCACTGCCGGCCCCGGTGACGACGGCCGTCCGCCCCTCAAGTCTCCCCTGCACTTAGCCCTGCTCCTCAGTCCGTTGCGATGAAGACGTTCTTTTCCTCGGTGAAGGCCAGCGCCGCGTCCGGTCCCAGCTCGCGCCCGAGCCCCGACTGCTTGAACCCGCCGAACGGAGTCGAGTACCGCACCGAGGAGTGCGAGTTGACCGACAGGTTGCCGGCCTGCACCGCCCGCGACACCCGGATCGCCCGGCCGGTGTCCCGGGTCCAGATCGACCCCGACAGCCCGTACGGCGTGGCGTTGGCCAGCCGGATCGCCTCGGCCTCGTCCTCGAACGGGACCACGCAGACGACCGGCCCGAACACCTCGTCCCGCCAGGCCGCCAGCCCGGTCATCGAGGCCGCCGAACCGGCCAGCACCGTCGGCTCGTACCAGAAGCCGGCCCCTGCAGGCGCCGACCCCCGGAACGCGACCGGCGCATCGGCCGGCACAAAGGCACGGACCCGTTCCCGCTGCCCGGCCGAGATCAACGGCCCCATCTCGGTCTTCTCGTCCCGCGGATCCCCGACCACCACACCCCGCACGGCCGCTTCGAACGACGACATGAACTCGTCGTACACCGACCGCTGGACCAGCATCCGCGACCGCGCGCAGCAGTCCTGGCCGGCGTTGTCGAACACCGCGTAGGGCGCGGTGGCGGCCGCCTTCTCCAGGTCGGCGTCGGCGAACACGATGTTCGGGCTCTTGCCGCCCAGCTCGAGCGTGACCCGCTTGGTCTGGCGCGCGCAGGCCGCCATGATCGACTGCCCGACCGGCACCGAACCGGTGAAGCAGATCTTGGCCACCGCCGGATGCTCGACCAGGAACCGCCCCACCACCGACCCGCGCCCCGGCAGCACCTGCAGCGCGCCCTCCGGCAGCCCGGCCTCCTCCGCCAGCTTGGCCAGGTGCAGCGCGGTCAGCGGGGTCAGCTCGGCCGGCTTGAGCAGGACCGCGTTGCCGGCCGCCAGCGCCGGGGCGAAACCCCAGGTGGCGATCGGCATCGGGAAGTTCCAGGGCACGATCACCCCGACCACCCCGAGCGGCTCGTGGAACGTCACGTCGAGCCCGCCCGCGACCGGGATCTGCCGCCCGGACAGCCGCTCCGGCGTCCCCGCGTAGTACAGCAGCACGTCGCGGGCGGCCGCCGCCTCACCGCGGGCGCTGGCGATCGGGTGCCCGGCCTCGGCCACCTCCAGCTGGGCGAGCTGCTCGAGGTCGCGGTCGACCAGCCCGGCGAACGCCCGCAGCAGCCGCGCCCGGTCGGCCGGGGCCATCCCGCCCCAGACCACCGCGGCCGCCTCGGCCCGCCGGACCGCCGTCTCGGCCTCGGCCGCCGTCACCTCCGGCACCGACGTGACAACAGCCTCGGTCGCCGGATTCAGTACCTCGTGCTCCACGCCTAACGCCACCGCTTTCTCATGACAGCATCTGCTGTCACCGTCGCTTTTGGCGGTCACCGCTCCACGCCCTCGGTCACAGCCGCTCGAAGCAACGCCGCAGCTCCCAGTCGGTCACCGCCGCGTTGTAGGCGTCCAGCTCGACCCGCGCCATGTTCGCGTAGTGCGCCACCACCTCGGGCCCGAACGCCGAAGCGGCCAGCTCCGATGAAGACCACAAAGCAGCCGCCTCGCCCAGCGTCCGCGGCACCTGCGTGGCCCCGTCCAGGCCGTAGGCGTTCCCGGTCACCGGCGCGGGCAGCGGCAGCTCCCGCTCGACCCCGCGCAGCGCCGCCGCCACCAGCCCGGAGATGGCCAGGTAGGGGTTGACGTCGCCGCCCGGCACCCGGCACTCGACCCGCAGCGACGGCCCGTGCCCGACCAGCCGCAGCGCGCAGGTCCGGTTGTCCACCCCCCAGGCCACCGTGGTCGGCGCGAAGCTGCCGTCCTGGTAACGCTTGTAGGAGTTGACGTTGGGCGCGAACAGCAGCGTCATCTCGCGCAGGCCGTCCAGCAGCCCGGCGATGATCTGCTCCCCGGCCGGCGACAGCCCGTACTCGCCGTCGCCGGACATGACCGGCTGCCCGTCGGCACCCCGGAACGACAGGTGGATGTGGCAGGAGTTGCCTTCCTTGTCGTTCGGCTTGGCCATGAACGTCAGGCTCTGGCCGTGCGCGGCCGCGATCTCCTTGGCCCCGGTCTTGTACACCACGTGGTTGTCGCAGGTGGTCAGCGCGTCCTTGTACAGGAAGGCGATCTCGTGCTGGCCCGGGTTGCACTCACCCTTGGCCGACTCGACCGTCATCCCCGCCTTGGCCATGCTGAGCCGGATGTCCCGCAGCAGCGGCTCGACCCGGGACGTGCCGATCACCGAGTAGTCGACGTTGTAGCGGTTGGCCGGGGTCAGCCCCCGGTAGTTCCTGTCCCAGGCCTGCTCGTAGGTGTCCTCGAACACGATGAACTCGAGTTCGGTGCCGGCGTAGGCGGTCCAGCCGCGCTCGGCCGCCCGGGCCAGCTGGTGCTTGAGCATCTGCCGGGGCGACGGCGCGACCGGGGTGCCGTCCAGCTTCTGCACGTCGGCCTGGACCAGCGCGGTGCCCTCCTGCCAGGGCAGCATCCGGGTGGTGTCCGGGTCGGGGACCAGCACGAAGTCCCCGTAGCCGCTCTCCCAGGAGGTCAGCTCGTACCCGTCCACCGTGTTCATGTCGATGTCCACGGCCAGCAGGTAGTTGCACGCCTCGGTGCCGTGCCGGACGACCTCGTCCACGAAGTAGGGCGCGTGCAGCCGCTTGCCCTGCAGCCGCCCCTGCATGTCGGTCAGCGCGACGATCACGGTGTCGACCGTGCCGGCCGCGACCGCGGCGCTGATCTCCTCGAAGTTCGCCGCTCGGCGGCTGTCCGCCGCGTGCCCGATGTCAACCACTAGGCCAGTGACTCCAGTTCATCCTCGATGGCGGCCAGTTCCTCGGCGCTGCCCTGCACCTTCGGGCCCTTGAACCAGCGCCGGGCCGATGCGAACCAGTAGATGGTGGCGAAGCCCAGCACCGCCACCACCGCGAACACCGTGTAGTTGAACGTCTTGCCGGTGATCGGGGACGCGGTCGGCAGCATGAACAGGATCGAGATGAACAGCACCCAGACCACCGCGATGATCCCGATCGGCCGGGACCAGCGGCCCAGGTGCCACGGCCCGGGCACGAAGTCCGCGCCGCGCAGCAGCCGGAGCAGCGTAGGCAGCACGTAGGCCACGTAGAGCCCGATGACCGCGATCGAGGTCACGGCGGCGTAGGCGGTGCTGTTCCACAGGTAGGGCAGGCCGAGGATCAGCGCGCCCGCCGCCGCCAGCCAGATCGCGTTGGTTGGCGTCCGGGTCCGCGCGTTGATCTTGTGCCAGAGCCGCGACCCGGGCAGCGCCCCGTCCCGGGAGAAGGCGTAGATCATCCGTGAGTTGGCGGTCACCGAGGCCATCCCGCAGAACAGCTGGGCCACCACCACCACGACCAGCAGCAGCTTGCCGCCGGTGTTCCCGACCGCGTCGACGAAGATCTGGGCGGGCGGCACGGTCGCGGTCGACTCGGTCGCGTAGTGCTGGATCGCGAACGTGACCCCGATCAGGAGCACCCAGCCCGCCGCCAGCGAGACCAGGATCGAGGTGACGATGCCGCGCGGGCCGGCCGTGGCCGCGTCCCGCGTCTCCTCGGTCATGTGGGCGGAGGCGTCGTACCCGGTGAACGTGTACTGGGCCAGCAGCAGGCCGAGCAGGGCGACGTAGAACGACGAGCCCCAGCCGGTGTTGTTCACGAAGTGCCCGAACACGTACGAGGCCGACTGGTGGTGGCTGGGCACGAAGACCAGCACGGCCACGATCAGCAGCACGCCGATGATGTGCCACCAGACGCTGACGTCGTTGAACAGGGCCACGATGGTCACGCCGAACTGGTTCAGCAGCGCGTGCACGACCAGGATCGCGGCAAACAGCACGATCGTGTGCCAGGGCCGGGTGTCGAAGCCCCACTGCAGGTCGAGCAGGGCGTTGAGGAAGAACGCGGCCCCGAAGTCGATGCCCGCGGTGACCGCGACCTGGCCCAGAAAGTTGAACCACCCGGTGAACCACGACCAGGCCGGCGCGTTCTTCTTGGCCAGCTTGGCCGACCAGTAGTACAGACCGCCCGCGGTCGGGTAGCTCGAGCAGACCTCGGCCATGGCGAGCCCGACGAACAGCGTCATGACCCCGACGATCGGCCAGCCCCAGGTGATCAGCGCGGGTCCGCCGGTGTTCATCCCGGTCCCGTACAGGGTCAGGCAGCCGGACAGGATCGAGATGATCGTGAACGAGACCGCGAAGTTCGAGAAGCCGGACATGTGCCGGCGTAGTTCCTGCGCGTAGCCCATATCGTGCAGGCGCCGCTCGTCATCGCTGAGGGGTGGAGCCGGTGCTGCGGTTTCGTCGGCTGACACGTAACCTCCCAGCCCAGACTCAGGCTCATATGCCTGACTCTGATCCATTGAATTACAGAGATTTACGCATTACGGGCGGGCGCTGTCAAGATCGGCCCGGTCCCGGCCGGCCTCATCGGCCGCATCGGCGCCGGCCGGCCCGCCCAGGAACCCGCGCAGCAGCGCGGCCGTGCCCTCCACGTGTTCTTCCATCGCCCGCCGGGCCTCGTCCGGGTCGCCCGCCAGGATCGCGCGGACGATCGCCGCGTGCTGCCGGTTGGAGTGGGCCAGGTTGCGTTCCAGCATCGGGATCGCGTTCAGCAGGTCGACCAGGTGCACCCGGACCTCGACCACCGAGGTGGTCAGCAGGGCCGACCCGGCCACCTCGGCCACCGCCAGGTGCAGCCGGGTGTCGGCCTGCCGGTAGCCGGCCAGCTCGGCCCGCTCGACCGCGGCCAGGCTGGCGGTCAGCTCCTCGCGCTGACGCTGGGACAACGTGGCGCGGGCGGCCGTCTCGGCCGCGCCCGCCTCCACCACCCGCCGGAACGTCAGCGCGTCGGTCAGCAGCGGGCCCATGCCGCGGGCGGCCCGGGTCAGCTCACCGTGCGGGATCGGGTCGGGCTGGTAGGTGACGAACGTGCCGCCGAACCGCCCGCGCCGGGTCGCCACGTAGCCCGCGGTGGCCAGCTCGCGCAGCGCGTCGCGGACGGTGACCCGGCTGACCCCGAGCCGGGCGGCCAGCTCACGCTCGGGCGGCAGCCGGTCGCCGTCGCCGTGCACGCCGAGCCGGATGCCGTCCAGCAGCCGCTCGACCGTCTCCTCGAAGGCGTTGCCGGTCCGGACCGGGCGGAACACCGCGTCGGTGATGGCGGACGACGATCCTTCCGGCACGGCGGGGCTGCCTCCCGGCTGCGGGCAGCGGCGGTTGCGGCTGCGTAATGGACCAAGAATAGACCGCAGATAACGAAACAGCCACGCCCAGCTCGCCCGACCCGTCGCGCGACGAATCAGCCGCCACTCCAGCCCCACGCGCCTCTCGCACCTCGTCAGCCTCAGCCGACGCCGCCGTCACCAGGGCCTCGAACAGCCGCGGGTCGTCACCCTCCTCCGGATGCCACTGCACCCCGACCGCGAACACCGGGCTGCCGACGACCTCGAGCCCCTCGACCGTCCCGTCGGCCGCCCAGGCCGTCGCCACCAGCCCGTCGCCGATCCGGTCGACCCCTTGGTGGTGATGGGTCGGCGCGTCCAGCCAGGTCTCCCCGTCCGGCCCGCCCAGGATCCGGCCCAGCGTCCCGCCCGTCCCGACCCGGACCAGGTGCCGCCCGAACCCGCAGGGCGGCCCGGCGTGTTCCTCGTTGCCGACCACCTGCGGCAGGTGCTGGTGCAAGGTCCCGCCCCGGACCACGTTGAGTAGCTGGATGCCCCGGCAGACGGCCAGCAGCGCCGTCCCGCTGGCCAGCGCCGCGTCCAGCAGCGCCAGCTCCCAGCCGTCGCGTTCGCGGTTCGGCGCCCCGGTTTCCGGGTGCGCGGCCGCCCCGTAACGAGCCGGGTCCACGTCCCCGCCCCCCGACACGATCAGCCCGTCCAGGTCGGCCACGGTCGCGGCCGCTTCGGCCGGATCGCCGCCCGGCGGCAGCAGCACCGGCCGCCCGCCGCTGCGCCGGACCGCGTTCACGTAGGTGAACGGGATCAGCGCGGCCGGCGCCGACCAGTCGCGCCATTGGGCCAGATCGTTGTACGTGGAAATCCCGATCAGGGGGCGCATGACCACCTCAAGCCTGTTTTGGAAAACCCTGAAAGTGTTGCTGCCGCACGGAGCCTCAGCCGCCGCCGGGGTTGACCCGGAGGCTATCCCTTTGACGGTACAAGCGTGGTGATCTGCTCAGCCAGCGGGCCCGGGGCCTCCTCAGCCAGGTGATGACCGGACTCGATCGGCGCCCCGGTCACGTCGTCGGCCCAGCTCCGCCAGACCGCGACCACGTCGCCGTACAGCTGCTCCATATCGTCCCGGGTCGACCACACCACCCGGACCGGGCAACTGATCCGCCGCCCGGCCGCCCGGTCGGCGTCGTCGGCCGCCCGGTCGGGGCCCAGCCCGGCCCGGTAGTCCTCGCACATGGCCAGCACGGTGGCCGGGTCGTGGATGGCGGCCTGGTAGTCGGCCCAGTTCTCCTCGCCCATCTGCGCCCGGTCCTCGTCGTGGTACCAGGCGCCGGGGTCGGCGCTGATCAGCCGGTGCGCCCCGGCGGCCGGGTTGCCGAGCCAGAACCAGTGGTACCAGGCGGTCGCGAAGCCGGCGTCGCAGCGGGCCAGCGCCTCGCCGATCGGCACCGCGTCGGCCACCAGCAGGTGGCTGACCGCCTCCGGGTGGTCCATGGCCAGCCGGAACGCCACGTAGGCGCCGCGGTCGTGCCCGGCCACGGCGAACCGCTCGTAGCCGAGCTCCCGCATCAGCCGCAGGCAGTCCTGGGCCATCGCCCGTTTGCTGTAGGTGCTGTGGTCCTCGGTCGCCACCGGTTTTGACGACCGCCCGTAGCCGCGCAGGTCCGGGCAGACCACGCTGTAGTCGGCGGCCAGCAGCGGCGCCACCCGGTGCCAGGTGGCGTGGGTGCGCGGGTGCCCGTGCAGCAGCAGCACCGGGTAGCCCGCGCCGCCGTGCCGGACCCGCAGCGTCGCCGCTCCCACGTCGATCTGTTCCAGCACGAACTTCTCAAACACCGGTGACATCTCCCCGAACGCCCAGCCGCGGTCCTGCGCCGTCGTTCAGGGTAGCCAGGTCGTGGCCGAAACCGGCAGGCGCCCGGTACCGGACCCGGGCCGAGGTGACGACCGACCCGGCCGCGCTCCGCAGCACCTGGTGCCCGCCCGCCTGCAGGGCCGCCACCAGCGCCCGGTCCTCGCCGGTGCGCAGGGCCGGGAACCCGCCCGCGGCCTGGTAGGCGCGGGCGGTGAAGCCCAGGTTGGCCCCGTGCACGTGCGGGTGCCAGTCCTGCCAGCGGCCGTACCGGCGGGCGAACTCGCGGGCCACCCGATCCCCGTAGTCGGCCCAGTCGGCCACCGTGACCGTGCCGACGACCGCCTCCCAGCCCGCGTCGGCGTGGTCGAGCTGGCCGGCCAGCCAGTGCGCGGGCACCACCGAGTCCGCGTCGGTGGTGGCCAGCCACAGCCGGTCCGGCGCCGGCGGCCGTCCACCCCAGACCGGGGTTCCCGGCTGCAGCAGCGCGTCGATCCCGGCCGCCCTGGCCGTGCCGACGTTTTCCGCATTTACCGCAACAACCACAGCGGCCGCGCGCCGCGCTACGGCGGGAGTGTCATCGGTGCAGGCGTCGGCCGTCACCACGATCCGCACCCGCAGACCCGGGCGCCCGGCGATCGCGACGGCGGCCGCCTCGCCCAGCGCGGCCAGGCATCCGGGCAGCAGCTCCTCTTCGTCGTGGGCGGGCACCACGACACCAACGGCCTCGATCATGCAGCTCGGCTCCGCGGCCCGGGGATCACGTCAGGCCTTCGGCGGCCGCCACCGACAGCTCGCCGGGGTCGGCGCCGGCCGGCGCCCGCAGGTACACCTGGGCCAGGAAGTCGGGCTCGCGGTGATCGGCCAGCAGCGTCAGCTCGGGCCGGGCCGCGATCGCCGCGTGCGCGTCGTCGCCGGTCTGCGGGTGGAACGGCACCGGGCGCCGCCAGTGCACGGCCAGCAGGGTGCCGCCCGGCGTCAGCGAGCCCACCGCCCGGCCGACGGTCAGCGCCAGGTCGTCGTCGCTCAGGTAGTACAGCAGCTCCGACAGCACGATCAGGTCGAAGGTGGCGTCCGGCCAGCCGCCCGGGATCGTCCGCTGCTCGATGCGGACCGACGGCAGTTCCGCCGTCCGGGCCTGGGCGGCGGCCACCGCCGCGGCGGCCCCGTCGCAGCTCAGCAGGGTGTCGCAGCGCGGCCCGAGCTGGGCCGTGAGCTCCCCGATCGAGCAGCCCGGCTCGAAGCCGGCCCGGTACCGCGGCCACGGCAGCATGGCCAGGCTGACCGCGTACTTGCGCCGTTCGTACCAGCGCGAACTGAACCCGTAGGGGTCGGCCGACTCCTGGTACACCTGGTCGAAGTGCCCGGCCGGCAGCGTGTCTCCGCTCAACTGATCAGGACTTCCTGGTCGCGGAGGAAGTGCGCGACCACCTCGGGCGGCAGCACCGGCGGGCGGGCTCCGCCCCGGGCCCGCAGCTGGCTGGTGAAGCAGTCGATCGCCGCCCGTTTGCGGCGGCGCACCTCGGCCGACAACGGCACCCGCACGGCCCGGTCCCACGGCACCCGCGAGTCCCGCGGGTGGGCCCAGTGCCAGGTCCAGATCGGGTACGACAGCAGGTCGACCCGGCTGGCCGCGCAGGCGGCGGCGGCCGCCCGGCCGGCCGCTTCGTGGTCGGCGTGCAGGTCACCATCCCAGGGCGCCAGACAGCGGCTGAAGCCGGCCACCAGCTCGGCCAGCTGGTCGGCCAGCTCGGTTTCGCGGCGGGCGACCCCGGTGTCCGGCATCCGCAGCCGGACGATCTCGACCGGCGCCCCCAGTTCCCGCAGCGCGCCCACGGTCTCGGCCACCCGGCAGGCGGCCAGCTGATCGGCGGCCGCCCCGTCCATGCCCGGGTGCGACGCCTCCCCGTCGGTCACCGCCACCAGCCGCAGCCGGGTCCCGGCGGCGGCCGCCATCGACAGCAGCCCGCCGACCCCCAGCACCTCGTCGTCGGGGTGGGCGGCGACGACCACCAGGCTCGGCCAGCCGGCCACGTCGAGGACCGGCAGCTCGTTCAGCCGCGGCCACGACCGCCAGTCCGCCTCGGCGGTGCCGGGCGCGTCGATCGGATGCGGTTCGATCAGCGTCACCAGGTCGTCCCCTCCTTGGCCACCAGCCGCCCGAGCTGCTCCTGATCTCGTTCGGCGTGGTGCTGGCGCAGGTAGACGGTGAGGTCGGCCACCCGCTGGGCGTGCTCGGCGTCGTGGCCGAGCGGCCCCGCCCCCAGCGCCCGGCCGACCCGCTCCAGCACCTCGGTCGCCACCGACTCGGTCAGCGTGCGCACCCGCAGCGCCCGCCGCGGGCCGGCTTCCTTGCGGTCGAGCGGGTCGTCGTCGATATCGTCGGCGGCCTGGTCGAGCGCGGCCGACGCGGTCCGCAGCGCGATGTCGACCGCTCCCAGGTGGGCGAACCCGTGCGGGCCGAGGTCACGCTGGCGGGCGGTCGCCAGCAGCAGCCGGGCCACCCCCCGGGCGCCGCCGTACCAGCAGGCCGCCACCCCGACCCCGCCGTGCGCGAAGCCGGGCCGGTTCACGTAGCCGCCGGGCGGCCCGACCGGCTCGGCCGCCACCCGGCTGAAGCGGACGTCGAGGGTGTCGCTGCCCGCCATCCCGACCGCGGGCCAGGTGCCGGGCACCGGGCGGACGCCGTCGGCCCCGGTCTCGGCCACGAACAGCCGCACCCCGTCCGGGGTCTGGGCGGTGACCAGCACATGGGTGCAGACCCGGGCGCCCGAGCAGTACTGCTTGGTGCCGTCCAGCCACCAGGTGCCGTCGGAGAAGGAGGCGGCCAGGCTGGGGCCGGGCGGCATCGCCGCCCACACCCCCCAGCGGCTGCCGGCCGGCGGGGTCGGCCCGCCCAGCTCGTCGAGGATGGCCAGCGCGTCGGCGTGGCCCTCGGCCAGCCGGGCCAGCGACAGGTCGGACTCGGCCAGCCCGGCCAGCGCCGCCCACCGCACCCGGGTCCGCCCGTGGCCGGGCAGCGGCAGCACCAGCCGCCCGTCCTCGACCGCGGCGGTGAACGCGCGGGCGGTCTGTTCCCAGCTTTCTGGCTGGTCAGCGGCGATGATCACGCAGCGGAGCTACCCACCTGGCGGCGTTCCTATCAGTTCCGGATCAACCGGCCCCGGGCAGGCAGACCTGGACGATTCCGGCCTCGATCCGGGTCGCGAACGCGGGCTGGTCGGCGGTGGCCGGCCCGTGCACGACGGCGCCGTCCCGGAGCCGGAACACGCTGCCGTGCCACGGGCAGGTCACGCACCGGTCCTCCCCGCCACCGGTCAGCACGCTGTCCGACAGCTCCCCGTCCGCGAGCGGCCCGGACATGTGCGAGCACTTGTTGGCCAGCACGAACACCTGGTCGGCGTCCCGCAGCACGAACACCGGCACCTCGCCGACGGCGGCCTTGGCGGGTTCACCGGGACGCAGGTCAGCCAGTGGCATCAGGTCCTGCCAGCCCGGCGTGACCAGGTGCGGGGTCTCCTCGGCGTGATTGGCCCCGCCCGCCTGCCGGTAGGAGATGTCCCCGCCCAGCAGCCCGCCGACCGCGACCGCGGCCAGCCCCGCGTAACCGAGCGCCTTGCCCAGCCCGGTCCGGCGCCGGGCCCGGGCCAGCAGCGAGGCGGCGTACAGGCCGATGGCGGCGCTGTTGGCGGCCGCGTGCACCACCCCGGTCCGCATCTGCTGCTCGTGCTGCTCGGCCCAGTCGGCGCTGCCCGCCAGCGCGGCCGGCACCGACGCCGCCAGCCCCAGCCCGATCAGCGAGGTCGCCCCGTCCGCGCCCAGCGCGTCCAGGAACCCGGCCGACATGAACGCGCCGACCGGCACCTGCACCAGCACCGGGTGGACCGGGTGCCCGAGCCAGACCCCGTGCAGCGCGTCCCGCACCCCACCGGGCGGCAGCTTGCGCACCACCTGCTGCAACGGCTCCACCACGCGGTCGAGCCCGGCCGCCCGTTCCAGCCGGTCGCTCAGCCGTATCCGTACACCCATCCGTGACCCCTCCTGCCTGCGTACCTGATGTGATGCCACTACCACCACGACCCGACCTCACACCGGGCCGCCCGCACCGGAGGTACGATCCGGTCGTGTCCGGGCCGAAGTGGACGCCGCCGCCCTGGGCGCGGCCGAACTGGACGCCGCCGAGCCGGAGGACGTTCCTGGCCGCGGCGGCGGCCGGGCTGGGCGCCGCCGCCCTCGGGTCGGTCGCCCACGGGGACGCGCTGCAGGTGCCGCCGCCCGCCCCGATCCCGGCCCCGACCGGGTACGCGCCCGACGGCACGGCCGGGCTGACCCGGGCGTTCCCGCTGAACCAGGTCCGGCTGCTGCCCGGCCCGTTCACCGCCAACGCCGGCCGCAACACCGACTACCTGATGTTCCTGGACGCCGACCGGCTGCTGCGGTCGTTCCGGGTCAACTACGGGCTCGACCCGGGCGCCCGCCCGTGCGGCGGCTGGGAGGCGCCGGCCTCGCTGGTTCGCGGCCACAACACCGGCCATCTGATGTCGGCCCTGGCGCTGACCTGGGCCGGCACCGGCAATTCGGATGCCCGCGACAAGGGCCGGTACATCGTCCGGGCGCTGGCGGCGCTGCAGGGCCGGGCGGTCGCGGCCGGGTTCAACCCCGGCTACCTGTCGGCCTTCCCCGAGCAGTACTTCGACCGCCTGGAGGCCGGCCAGCCGGTCTGGTCGCCGTACTACATGATCCACAAGTACCTGGCCGGCTTCATCGACATGTACCAGCTGGCCGGCGACGAGGCCGCGCTGGCCGCCGCCATCAGCCTGGCCGACTGGGTCGGCTGGCGGACCGGCCGCCTGACCTACGAGCACATGCAGCGGGTGCTCGAGGTCGAGTACGGCGGCCTGCCCGAGTCGCTGGCCAACCTGTACACGATCACCGGCAACCACCAGTACCTGGTCACCGCCGAGCGGTTCTACCACGCGCAGGTACTGGACCCGCTCGCGCGCGGCCGGGACCAGCTGGCCGGGCTGCAGGCCAACGTGACGGTGCCCAAGATCATCGCGTTCCTGCGGCTGTGGGAGGAGACCGGCGACGACCGCTACCACGCGATCGCCACCAACTTCTGGGAGATGGTGATCCGCCACCACACCTACGTGATCGGCGGGGTCGGCGACCACGAGCACTTCGACGCCCCCGGCGTGGTGGCGGCGGCGCTGTCCAACTACACCTGCGAGAACTGCGCCAGCTACAACCTGCTCAAGCTGACCCGGCTGCTGCACTTCCACCAGCAGGACCGCACCGACCTGCTCGACTACTACGAACGGACGCTGTTCAACCAGATGCTGGGCGAGCAGGATCCGGACTCACCGCACGGCTTCAACATCTACTACACCGGCCTGTCGCCGGGCGCGTTCAAGCAGCAGCCGCTGAACTACTTCCCGCACGGCGACCCCGACATCTACGCCACCAACTACGACACGTTCACCTGCGACACCGCCACCGGGATGGAGACCCAGGCCAAGCTGGCGGACACGATCTACTCCCGCGACGACCGCGGCATCTACGTCAACCTGTTCGTGCCGTCCACGGTGACCTGCACCGACCGGGGGATCACGCTGCGCCAGACGACCGGCTTCCCGGACCAGCCGCAGACCCGGATCGAGGTGGCCAGCGGCCTGGCCCGGATGACGCTGCGGGTGCGGATCCCGGCCTGGACGGCCGCCCGGCCCCGGGCCCGGCTGAACGGCGGGCCGCTGCCGGTCACCGCCCGGGCGGGCGGCTGGCTGGCGGTCGACCGGATCTGGCAGCCCGGCGACACCCTCGAGGTCACGCTGCCGATGCGGCTCGGCCTGGAGCCCACCCCCGATCAGCCCGCCGTCCAGGCCGCCACCTACGGCCCGGTCGTGCTGGCGGGCGGCTACGGCACCGAGGCCGGCACCGCCATGCCCGCGCTGGCGTCCGGCTCGCTCACCCGGGCCGCGGGCGACGGGATCGGCTTCACCGCCCGGGCCGGCGGCCGCGACGTCACCCTGCGGCCGATCGCCCGCACCCAGCACCAGCACTACAACGTCTACTGGCAGACCGACTGAGCGGCGGCGGCCGGCCCGTCCGGCGTCAGCGCCACCAGGGGGTCCGGCGCAGTTCGGCCACCCGGACCGCGGGGCCGCTGATCGTGTGGGTCTTCTCGCTCAGGTGCCGCAGGTGCTCGTGCACCCACAGCAGCCGGCGCCCAGGCGGCCCGATCGGGGCGGTGCTGCTCGGCGCGGTGCTGGTGGCCGCGGGCGCCGTTTCCAGGCTGGCGGCGCTGGCCGCCAGCAGGTTCTCGGCGATGGCCACGTTCTCCGCGGCCGCCGAAGGCCGGGGCAGGTCGACCGGGGCCAGCGGCGTGAAATTGGACGGGGTGGCCAGCACCGCCCGCGGCGAGTGCTCGCGCGGCACCCGGCCGATCTGGGCCGCGATCCGGTCGTAGAAGCTGACCAGCTCGTCGGCCCGGTCGTGCAGCCGCTGCCGCACCGGGTCCGGCGCGGCCGTGCCGTTGGCGGGGGCGGCGTCGGGTGCGTGCAGGCTGGCCAGCGAGTAGGCGGTCAGCCGGAGCCGGACGGTCGCCATCACCAGCCGCCACAGGTCGTCCTTGTCCAGCCGCTTGCTGCCCTGCTCGGCCAGGAACCCGCGCAGCGCCTCGTCCAGCCGGATGCCGGCCGTGACGGCCGGGATCGCGGCGTCGGGGGCGGCCGTCCGCAGCCCCAGCGCCCAGTCGACCGCCTGCTCCAGGTAGGCGGCACCCTGGCGGAAGGCGTCGGCCAGGTCGTCGCCGACCACCGCCGAGGTGCCCCGCGGCCAGAACAGCACCCCGATGACCAGGCTGACCGCGCAGCCGAGGGCCACGTCCTCGATCCGCAGCAGCCCGATCTTCCAGCCCGCCGGGGCCAGCAGGTTGAACAGCACCACCACCGTGATCGTGAACGCCGCCTGCCCGACCAGGAACGGCGCGGTGCCGGGGGCGTAGCTGGCCACCAGCACGGCGACCGGCAGCGCGATCCACAACGCGGTCGGCCCGGTGCCGATGGCCAGCAGCAGGGCCGCGCCGATGGCGAAGCCGGCCACCGTGCCGGCCAGCGCCCGCCAGGCGATCGACCCGGTCGAGGCGGCGCTGGTGCGCAGCACCGACAGCGTGCCCAGCACCACCCAGAAGCCGTGCTGGACTCCGGTCAGGTCGGCCACCGCGACCGCCGCCGCCAGCGCCAGCGCGCCCCGGGCGGCGTTCAGGAACCACACCGAGCGCAGGCTCGCGTGCCGCCCGACCAGGGTCAGGCTGTCCAGCAGCGCGACCCAGCGCGACTCGGGCCGCGGCGGGCCGGTCTCGGCTTCGCCGTACCAGCTGCGGCGCACCCGGGCGACCGTCTCCGGGTCGGCCCGCCGGGCCGCGATCAGCGCGTCGGCCACCGTGCTGCGGGCCGCGACCGCGATGATCTGCGCGTAGAAGGCGTGGGTGGCGGCCGCCCGGACCGTGGCCGCGTCCCCGCTGACCTGGTTCTGGTGGGCGGAACTGGCCTGCCGGGCCGCCCGCAGCCGGGCGAAGTCAGGTTGGGTGTCCTGGCCCGACAGCAGCGCGGCGGTGGTGTCGAACGTGTCGGCCGCGGTGCTCAGCAGGTCCCGGTCGGCCACGTCGGCCGCGCTCAGGTCGACCCCGCCCATGATGACCTCGCCGATCAGCGACGCCGACCACTCCAGGGCCTGCACCACGTTGGCCAGGGCCTGGTCGGCGGTGGCCAGCCCGGTCGGCCGGTACGGGGTGGCGGCGAACGTGTCCAGCAGCGTCTGCCGGCTGGCGAGGACGGCGTCCAGGTCGGCCTGGGTGGCCTGGCCGGCCACCACCGCCCGCAGGTGCTGGGCGAGCGCCGCCGCGGCCGTGGCCGCGCTGGCCCGCAGCCGGTCGCCGGGGCTCGGCGGCGACAGCAGCAGCACCGCCGCGGTGCCGACCGCCGACGCCAGCCACCAGCCCGCCAGCCGCGGCCCGATCGTGGCGGCGCCGCCGGCCGAGGCGACCGGCAGCACGTAGCCGAGCAGCGCGCCGTTCACCCCGCCGGCCGCGTTGGGGCCGATCACCCCGGCGAAGAAGATGGCGAACGCGACCGGGATCGTGACCACCGCCGCCAGCCAGGTGATCCCGCTGACCAGGGTGCCGATGATCAGCGCGAGGCTGCCTGCGGTGGCCAGCCCCAGGTGGGCCGTGAGCTTGTCCCGGCGGGTGCCGCCGAAGTTGGCGAACAGCAGGGTGGCGAAGCCGCCGAACGTCGCGAACAGCGTCATCTGCGGGTCGCCGATGACCTTGAACGTCAGCGCGAACAGGCCCGGCACCACCACCGTGGCCCGGATGGCCCGCAGCAACGCCGGTTTCGACCAGCTGATGCGCCACGGCGAGCTGTCGGCCACAACCGGAAATTCTACGAGAGCGCGCAGCTCGCGTCAGCATCCAGCACCAGCCGGACCGGGCTGCCCGACACCGCCTCCGGATCCGGCCGCCCGCGCAGCAGCACCGGCGCCAGCACCCCGAACACCCGGCGCACGGCCGGCCCCCGGTAGTCGTCCAGTTCGGCGGTCGCCCGCAGCAGTACCGGGCCGCCCGCCCCCGATCCACCCGTCCCCGATCCGCCCGGCAGCGGGCTGACCTCGGCGAAAGCGCCGGACGCGGCCAGTGCGGCGGCGCCCCCCAGCCTGGCCGCCAGCGGCGCCGCCACGATCGTCACCCACGAGTAGCCGCGCAGCACCTCGCGGCTGCGCGGGATGCCGGGCGGGTCGGCGCTGACCCCGAGCACCGCCCGCTCCAGGGCGGTGCCGGAGCTGGTCGCGTCGTCGGTCACGTGCCCGTAGTCGGCGCCGGTGGCGACCGCCTGCTCGCGCAGGAAGTCCGCCCAGGCCCGCGGCCAAGGGGCCAGGCCCGGCGGGGCCTGCGCTGCGAACCGGGCCCAGCGCGGGTCGTGCTGGCTGCGCTGCACCGACAGCACGGCCGGCTCGGCCCCGGCCGGCTGGCCGCCCGGCCCCAGCGGCGTCATCTCCAGCCGGATCTGGAACGGGTGGTCGCGGTCGATCCCGTCCAGCGTCCGCCGCCAGGCCCGCTGCGAAAACGGGAGGCTGAGGCCGCCGACCGCCTGCGGCTGCTGGCGGATCAGCAGCCGCGCCCAGACGCCACCCGGCGGCCCCCACGGCGTCTCTTCGTCGTCGGGTGCGTCCGCGCTCGGTCCCGCCGTGGTCAGCGCCCGGTCGAGTTCCGGGAAGAGCCGAGCCCGCGCCCCGGTCAGCCAGTCCCGGGCCTGCCGGGCGAAGTTCGCCCGCGAACCCGGTTGACCGCACAGCTCAGCGTGGAGTGTGGTCATGGATGAGGTGTTCACCTGAAAGTTGTTGAGCCCCGTACCAGGGACGCTAGCGGCGGCCGGTCTCGATCTCCTGCAGTTCTTCTGGATACGGTTCAGTCGTGCACGTAACGGCAGGAATGCCGTGCCCGTACCGGCCAGGAATGGAGCCTTCGTATGCCCCCGACCGCGCGCGGCCCCGCGTTCCATGGTCCCGCGTTCCACGGTCCCGCGTTCAGCGGCCACGGCCTGGCCCGGCCGGTGGCCTGGACCACGCGCCCGGCCGTGGACCAGCGGCCGGCCGCCGACGCCCCCGGGACCCTGGGCAAGCCGCTCGTCCCGTTCCGGGTCGCGTCCCCGCGGCTGGACGAGGAGCTGTTCGCCCGGCTGCTGAGCTACGGCATCACCCAGCCGGTGGCGGCCGGGGAGGTGCTGTTCGAACCGGGCGACCAGGACGTCGATCTGATCGTGGTGGTCGAGGGCGTGGTCGAGGTGATCAGGACCGCGACCGCCGACGTGCCCGCCGAGACCGTGGCGGCGGTCGACGCGGGCGGCTTCGTCGGTGAGCTGAACCTGCTGACCGGCCAGAACGTCTACCTCCAGTGCCGGGTGCGGTTCGCCGGGACGATCGGCCGGGTCCCGCCCGATCGCCTCCGTCAGCTGATGTCGAACGACGTCGAGCTGTCCGACGTCATCTTCAAGGCGCTGATCGCCCGCCGCGAGCTGCTGCGCCGCAGCACCGCCGCCCGCGGCTTCGAGATCGTCGGCAGCCCGCTGTCGGCCGCCGCGCTGGCGCTGCGCACCTACGCCGCTCGGCAGCAGCTGATCCACCTCTGGTTCGACGCCAGCACCCCGGCCGGCCAGGCGATGATGGACAACTCCGGCCTGACCGCCGGCGACCTGCCCGCGGTGGTGATGCCGGGCGTCACCCTCAAGCGGACCACCCCCGGTGAGCTGGCCCAGAAGCTGAACCTGAGCTACCACCGCTCGTCCACCAAGCCGGTCGACGTCACCATCATCGGGGCCGGCCCGGCCGGGCTGGCGGCCGCCGTCTACGGCGCCTCCGAGGGTCTCGACACGCTGCTGCTGGACGCGGTCGGCACCGGCGGCCAGGCCGCCGCCAGCTCCCGCATCGAGAACTACATGGGCTTCCCGTTCGGCCTGTCCGGCGCCGACCTGACCGGGCGGGCGGTACTCCAGGCGCTCAAGTTCGGCGCCCAGCTGGCCAGCCCCTGCCCGGTCGTCAAGCTCGACCCCGACCGGCTCGGCGACGGCCACCTGCGGCTGTATTTGCCGGGCGACGAGGTCATCGACAGCAAGACCGTGGTCATCGCGACCGGCGCCCGCTACCGGGCGCTACCGCTGGACCGCTGGTCCGACTTCGAGGGCGCCGGCATCTACTACGCCGCCACCGAGCTGGAGGCCCGCGGCTGTACCGGCTCCCCGGTCGCGGTCGTCGGCGGCGCCAACTCGGCCGGCCAGGCGGCGCTGTATCTGGCCGGCCGGGGCAGCGAGGTCGCGCTGATCGTCCGCGGCCCCGACATCGCCGCCGGGATGTCGGCCTACCTGGTGGACCGGCTGCTGGCCCACCCGCGGGTGACCGTCCGCCACCGCAGCGAGGTCACCCGCCTCGACGGTGAAGACTTCCTGCAGGAGGTCAGCATCACCGACCGGGCCGGCGACACCACCCAGGCCCAGGCGTGCTCGGCCCTGTTCTGCTTCATCGGCGCCGAACCGGCCACCAGCTGGCTCACCGGCATCGCCACCGGGGACGACGGCTTCATCCGGACCGACATGCAGCTGACCGACGATGATCTCGGGGCCGCCTGGGGCGGCCTTTCCCGGCGGCCGTTGCCGTTCGAGACCAGCGTCCCGGGCATCTTCGCCGTCGGCGACGTCCGCTCCGGCTCCATGAAGCGCGTCGCCGCCGCCACCGGCGAAGGCGCCAGCGCCATCGCCTCCGTCCACAAGGCCCTCGCCGGCCTCGGCTGAGCGAAGGCTCACCCGCACCTGGCCCCCGAGCTACACCCCAGGCGGTGCACGAGTCACACGCACCACCCGCGTCACAGGAGGCTCGTCGCTTTTGCCTCCGGCGGGGGTACTTCGGGCTCTGGGATGGATCAAAGACCCAGCCAGATCCCGGTCGCCGTCGGCCCTCCCGGCAGCCGACCAGACCGGTCTGGTCGGGTCAAGCCGCAAAGGGCACGGCTTGACCCGCCTGCGCCCGGCCTGCTGAACCGGCTGTCGGGACGACGGCGACGGGATGGGCCAGACCGGCCACCCGTGTGCGCGTGGCGCTCGCCTCATCCAGCCCCTGCGTCACAGGAATCCCGAGAGCCCCGGCTCGTACGGTGTACTGGAGCGAAGTCAGGGATTATCCCTGCTTTCGCTCCAGTGAAGCCGAGGCTGGGACTGGTGTGACGGGTGAGGTGGCCCAACCGCACACGGATGGGCGAGCCCGCCGCGCCCGGCCCTGCCCCCAGCCACTCCCGCCCCACAGGCCTCTGGCATCACCCATGGCGGCCGAGACCGCGCCGGCCTTGCCGCCGACCCTGCCCAGCACCCGCGTCCCCACGACACCAACCGGCCCAGTCACACCCACTCGCCTCCCGCGCCTCAGCACTGCGCGGATAGTCCGAGCCCTAGCTGAGCGGGCTCTCGGCCGGCACGTAGGCCGCCTTCCCGGTCGCCCGGGCGGTCGCCGCCGCCCGCACCCGCTCGGCCATGAACGCCGGCAGGTAAGCGTCGAAGTCGGACGGCGGCACGAACCGCCAGTCGTCCAGCTCTTCCTTCTGCAGCCGGATGGTGCCGGGGTCGGTCAGCACGCCGCCGTCGAAGATGAAGCTCATGATCGGCCGGGGCCGGGGGCCCTCCGGTGGCGTCCAGGCCGTCACCAGCAGCGCGCCCACCTCGCGGGCCAGGCCCAGCTCCTCCTCGACCTCGCGGAAGCAGCCCACGTGCGGCGGCTCGCCGTGCTCGAGGATCCCGCCCGGCAGCGACCAGTGGTCCCGGTAGTTCGGCTTGACCAGCAGGAACCGCGGTGACGGGCCGTCGCTGTCGGCGATCAGCGCCGCTGCCGACCCGTACATGGTGGCCAGCGAGGCGTACCAGTCCTGTTCGTCCATCAGACCCATGAAACCCCAGTTTAGGCGGGGTCCGAGCCCAACCCGGTGACGGGAGGTAGCGTCCGGATGACAAACGGGTGGCGTCCCCGGCCGAGCCGCTCAGAAGAGAGTGGCGTCCAATGCGATCATGGCCGGCGCCTCTTCCAGCCGCAGCAGCTTCTCCTTGCGGTCGAGCCCGCCGCCGTAACCGGTCAGGCTGCCGTCGGCACCGATCACCCGGTGGCAGGGGACGATCAGCGAGATCGGGTTCTGCCCGTTGGCCGCGCCGACCGCCCGCGACGACGACAGCGGCTTGCCGATCCGCCGGGCCAGCTCGCCGTAGCTGATCGTGGTGCCGTACGGGATCCGGGTCAGCTCGGCCCACACCTCCAGCTGGAACGGCGACCCGGTCGGGGAGAGCGGCACGTCAAACTCCGATCGCCTTCCGTCGAAATAGTCCTCCAGCTGAGCCGCCACCGCCGCGAAGACCGTCTCGTCCCGGCGGGTCCCCGGCGGCCGCTGGACGTTGCTGCCGTGCGGCCCGCCCAGCATGTAGAGCCCGGTCAGCGCGTCGGCCCGGCCGATCAGGAGCAGCTCGCCGATCGGCGAGCCGACCTGGGTGCAGTAGTGCTGGGCCGCCGGGTCCGGCGGCACGAACGGGCCGGTCATGAGGTCTCCTTCGCTTGCTCCAGGTGCGCCCAGAGGTGCTGCAGCGCGTACGAGCGCCACGGACGCCAGCTCTCGGCCTGCCGGGCGGCCGCTTCCGGGTCCGACGGTGCCCCCAGCGCGGCCAGGCCGTGCCGCACCCCGGCGTCGGTCGGCAGGAAGGCGTCGGGGTCCGACAGCGCCCGCATCCGGATGTAGCCGACCGTCCACGGGCCGATCCCCGGCAACGCCAGCAGCTGCTTCTCGGCCTCGTCCCGGTCCGCCCCCGGGTCCAGGCTGACCGCGCCCGACGCCAGCGCCGCCGCCAGCCCGACCAGCGCCCGGCCCCGGCTGCGCGGCATCGGCAGCGAGTCCGGGTCGGCCGCCGCGATCGTGTCGGCCGCCGGGAAGCAGTGCGTCAGCCCCGCCGCCCCCGGCCCGGCGGCGGCGGCCAGGCCTCCCAGGGGCTTGCCGTAGACCTCGGTCAGCCTGGTCCCCAGCCGCCGGGCGGCCGCCACCGACACCTGCTGGCCGAGCACCGCCCGCAGGGCCAGCTCGGCCCCGTCCACGTGCCCCGGCACCCGCCGCCCGGGGCAGGCCTCGACCAGCGGCCGCAGCAGCTCGCTGCCCGCCAGGAACCCCGACACGGTGTCCGGATCGGCGTCCAGGTCCAGCAACCGCCGGCACCGCTGGACGGCCGGCGCCAGGTCCTTCAGATCCTCCAGCTGCAGCTCACAATCAACAAAGCCAGCCCCGCCGCCCCCGGCCCGCAGCGCCACCAGCCCCACCCCGTTGGGCAGCATCAGCGTCCGCCGGTAACACCCGTCGCTGGCGTCCTCTACCCCCGGAATGGCCCGCGCCCCCAGGAACCGGAACATCCGCTCCAGATCGATCGGCGCCCGGTAAGCCAGCCGCAGCCGGATCGTGCCCGGCCCCGGCGGCTCCCCGCGCCGCCCCCGGGCCACCCGTTCCCGCAGCTCGCTGGGGGTGAGCGCGAACACCTCGCGCATCGTCGCGTTGAACTGCCGGATGCTGGCGAACCCGGCCGCGAACGCGATCTCGCCCAGCGGCAGCGTCGTCGTCTCGGTCAGCACCCGCGCGGTCTGCGCCCGCTGGGCCCGGGCCAGCGCCAGCGGACCGGCCCCCAGCTCGGTTGTCACCGCCCGGTTGACCTGCCGCTCGCTGTAACCGAGCCGGTCGGCCAGCCCGGTCACCCCGTCCCGGTCGACCGCCCCGTCCGCGATCAGCCGCATCGCCCGGGCGGCCACGTCGGCCCGGATGTTCCACTCCGGCGAACCCGGCGAGGTGTCCGGCCGGCACCGCTTGCAGGCCCGGAACCCGGACTCCTGGGCGGCCGCCGCGCTCGGGTAGAAGCGCATGTTGGCCCGCTTGGGCGTGATCGCCGGACAGCTCGGGCGGCAGTAGATCCCGGTGGACGTCACCCCGATGAAGAACACGCCGTCGAAGCGCGCGTCCTTGCTGGCCGCCGCCCGGTACCGCTGTTCGTCGTCCACGTCCTTCACCCTGCCAGCCCTCCACCCCTCAAGCTAGCGGAAATCAGACATGGTCAATCCGGCCCGGCCAACCAGACGGCCGGCTCGGCCGTCCCGGGCTGGAGATCAGCTGAGGCTTTGCTCAGGGCTCGGCCCGCATCCTGGCCTGGTCCGGGTCGCGGTAGTAGTTTTCGACCATGCAGGCGGAAATCAAAGGCACCACGATGCCGGTGCTGGAAGTCACCGTGCAGCCGGGGGAGCAGCTCATCTCCACCCACGGCGAGCTGTCCTGGATGACGGCCAACATGCAGATGTCGCAGACCACCGGCGGCGGTGGCATCATGGGCGGCCTCAAGCGGGCGATGGGCGGCGGCGGGATCTTCCTCACCCGCTACGAGGCCACCGGCAGCCCCGGCATGATCGCGTTCGCGGCCAAGATCCCCGGCCACATCGTCCACGTCGACGTCACCCCGGGCCATTCCTACCTGGTGCACCGGCACGGCTGGCTGTGCGGAACGGCCGGCATCACCCCCAGCATCGCCCTCCAGCAGTCGTTCCGCGGCGGCCTCTGGGGCGGCGACGGTTTCCTGCTGCAGCGTCTCGACGGCGAAGGTCGCGCCTGGATCGAGCTGTCCGGCGAGCTCGTGCACTACACGCTGAACCCGGGTCAGACCCTCATGGTCCACCCCGGCCACATCGGCATGTTCGAGGCCAGCGTGCAGTTCCAGATCACCCGGGTCCCCGGCGTCGCCAACCTGCTGTTCGGCCAGGACGGCTTCCACCTGGTCGCGCTGACCGGCCCCGGCCAGATCTGGCTGCAGTCGATGCCGCTGCCCAACCTGGCCCACGCCCTCGCCCCCTACATCGCCGCCCAGGTCTCCGGCGATTCGGCCGCGACCGGCGCCGCCGCCGGCACCGTCGGCGGCATCCTCGGCAACATCATGCGCAGCTGACCCACCGGCTACCCCACCAAACCCGCCAGCCCCACCAAACCCGCCAGCCCCACCTAACTCGGCAGCCCCACCGCCCCCAGGGGCCTCAGTTCTGCAGCGGCATCAGCTCGGTAACGAAACGCTCCAGGAACTCCTCCAGCCCCGCCCCCGTCGCCACGTCCCCCGCTGGCCGCACCACGAACTTGCTCAGCCCCACGTCCACGTACCGCTGGATCTTGTCCCGCGCGTCGGCCCACCCCAACGCGAACAGCGCCGACGGCTCCACATCCGGCCTTCGCGCCCGGACCGATCTGACCAGCGACTCAGGCACCCCATCGGTCCCATCCGCCCCGGTCACCACGGCCAGGCTGATCCCGAAGTGGTCTTCCTCGATCTCCCGCCCGGCGTCGGCCGCCGCCGCCTGGATGCTCTCCCGGGCCGCCCCCGCTTCGGCCGGGGTCAGAAACGAACCCAGCCACCCATCAGCCAGCCGCCCGGTCCGCCGCAACGCGCCCGGCGCGCTGCCGCCGGTCCAGATGTCGATCGGCTTGGCCGGCCGCGGCCCGATGCTGGCCCCCTCGACCGTGAAGTACTGCCCCGTGAACGACACCTGCTCCTCGCGCAGCAGCAGCCGCAGCAGTTCCAGCGACTCGTCGAACACCGCCCCCCGCCGTCCCGGCGGCACCGGGAACAACGCCCGCTCCTCAACCCGGGCGGGCTGCAGCCCGAACGCGGGCAGCACCCGGCCGGGCGCCAGCGCCGCCAGGCTGGCCAGTTCCTTGGCCACCAGCACCGGATGCCGCCCGGGCAGGATCTGGACCCCGGTGCCGACCTTCAGCCGCCGGGTCCGGGCCAGCGCGTGCGCCATCCCCACCACCGGCTCGACCAGCGACCCGTAGATCAGCTCGGAGATCCACAGCGAGTCGACCCCGGTCTCCTCGAGCCGGTCGACCGCCGCCGAGAACCGGCCCGCGTCCGCGTACGACCCGAGCGCGACCCCAATCCGTACCTTCAACGCCACCTCAGCCTCACTCACCAGCGCCACCAACCGGCGCCCTCATCGGCGCCAGAAGTCGTAGCGGTCCCGCCCGGGCCGGAACCCGGCTGCCTCGACCACGTCCACCGCCACGTCGAACCGGTCCCCGACCCGCCAGTCCTGGTGTGCGTCGCTGCCGAACGACACCGCCCGGCCGCCCTCGTCCCGCCACCAGCCCAGCAGTTCGACCGAGGCCAGCGGGCTCTTGGTGTTGACCTCGAGCGCGCGGTCCGATTCGGCCAGCGCCCGCAGCACCGCCCGGTACTCGTCCTCGAACTCTTTCTCCTCGTACGGGCCCGCGCTCGACGGCCAGTAACGGCGCGGGAAATCCAGGTGCGCGAGCACCTGGAACAGGTCGCTGCCCTGCACCAGCCGCAGCAGCTCGGCGAAGTAGCGCCGCAGCACCTCGTCCGGCCCGAGCATCCCGAACGTGGCCGGCAGCCCCGCCAGCCGGCCGCGCACCGGCACCGCGTGCAGCGAGCCGAGGACGCGGTCGAACCGGTCGTGGCCGACCACCGCCCCGGCGCTGGCCGCGAACAGGTGCGGCTCACCGGTCTCCACCCCGGACAGGATCCGCAGGTCAGGGAACCGTTGCCGGCATTCCTCGATGGCCGCCAGGTAGCTGGTGACGTCCAGCGGCGTGATCCGGCTGCGGTGCCGGGGCTCCAGCCCGCGCGCCTGCCCGGGATCGCCCGGGCCCCAGCGGGTGAAGTCGAGGTGCTCGGTGAACGCGATCGCGGGTACGCCCACGTCGAGCGCACGCTCGCACGCTCCGGTCATCGACGCCTGGTCAGTGGTGTCGTAAGACCACTCGGAATGGACATGGTTGTCGGCCGGCACCACCACGCGGCTATTGTCCCACGCCAGCGCCCTGCTCCCCGAATCAGGTCAAGACCACAGATCAGGGTCTGACCCGCGCCGGATCACCAGCCGCCACCAGCCGCGAACCGGGCACCGGTGCCGGTCCGCAGGCCAGCGATTTTCATCCTTAAAGGGCTGCCACCGATAACCGTTTCTGGCCGGCCGCCGGGCGTGCCAGACTCGGGGTCATGGAGCGCCCTTTCTGCCAGGTTGATGTGTTCACCGACGAGCCCTACCTGGGCAACCCGGTCGCCGTCGTGGTCGACGCCAAGGGCCTCGACACCGAGGAAATGCAACGGTTCGCGAGCTGGACGAACCTGTCGGAGACCACGTTCATCCTGCCGCCGCAGGCGGCCGGGGCCGACTACCGGGTCCGGATCTTCACCCCCAGCAAGGAGCTCCCGTTCGCCGGCCACCCGACCCTGGGGACCTGCCACGCCTGGCTGACCCACGGCGGCACCCCGCACCGCGACGACGTCGTGGTCCAGGAGTGCGAGGCCGGCCTGATCGAGCTGCGCCGGGACGACGGCAGGCTGGCGTTCGCCGGCCCGCCCCTGCTACGCTCCGGCCCGGTCGACGAGCAGACCCGGCTCCACCTGGTCGACGTGCTCCACCTGCACCCGACCCACGTCGTCGACGCCCAGTGGGTCGACAACGGCCCCGGCTGGGTGGCGGTCCTGCTGGCCAGCGCCGACGCGGTCCTGGCGGTCAACCCGGGGGTCTCCGACCTCGACATCGGCGTCGTCGGCCCCTACCCGCCCGGCTCCCCGGAGGCGTTCGAGGTCCGGGCGTTCACCCCCGCCCTCGGTGGCTTCGGCGAAGACCCGGTGACCGGCAGCCTCAACGCCTCGCTGGCGGGCTGGCTGCTCGATACCGGCCGCGCCACCGCGCCGTACGTCGCCAGCCAGGGCACCGCCATGGGCCGCCGCGGCCGCGTCCACATCGCCCGCGACGACAACGGCACCATCTGGGTCGGCGGCGGCACGGT